>Ga0213918_1000081_pt1 | contig 47412 bp, 39 predicted proteins | sample McNCre217MG_FD_163422 | JGI IMG/M metagenome (GOLD analysis project Ga0213918, IMG submission 163422) | Freshwater microbial communities from McNutts Creek, Athens, Georgia, United States - 2-17 MG | ecosystem: Environmental > Aquatic > Freshwater > Creek | place: USA: Georgia | collected... | reverse complement strand
AAAGTAGATGCTGATTTAATTAATGCAGGTAAGCAAACGATTACAACTTTGCCTGGTTCTGCGATTTTTTCTTCAGCAGATTCTTTTGGCATGATTCGTGGCGGCAAAATCAATATTGCTATTTTGGGCGCGATGCAAGTGAGCGAGAAGGGTGACTTAGCTAACTGGATGATTCCTGGCAAGATGGTAAAAGGAATGGGCGGCGCGATGGACTTGGTGGCCGGCGTTAAGCATGTGGTCGTTTTGATGGAGCATGTAGCTAAGAAGAAAGACGGCACAGAAGACATCAAGATTTTGAAAGAGTGCAATTTGCCACTAACCGGCATGGGTGTTGTTAATCGCATCATCACAGATCTTTGTGTAATCGATGTCACGCCTGCTGGCATGAAGTTGCTTGAGTTAGCTCCTGGTGTAACGAAAGAAGAGGTCGTTGCTAAAACCGGTTGCCCATTAGATACCAGCGCTGTTTAATAAGGTTTCCTCATGGGTGCTCATCACGCTAGTCATCTCCATGCTCACAAGAAAGGTGATGCACATCATGGGCATTACCATCAAGATAGCCAATCAGGAATACTCTTAACAGCGCTCTTGCTGACTTTCTTGTTTGCTGGTGTAGAGGTGGCTGCTGGTTTTTGGGCAGAGTCCTTGGCCTTGATCTCTGATGCAGGTCATATGGTCACCGATGCAGCATCGCTGGGTTTGGCACTTTTAGCGCAAATAGTCGCTAAACGACCACCTTCTCCAAAACATTCATTTGGATTTGGTCGTGCAGAATCTTTGGCTGCTTTTGTGAATGGTTTGGCTATGTTGTTGTTGGTCGTGTGGATTGGGGTTGAGGCACTCACTCGATTTAATGATCCGCATCAGGTTCAAGGTCAGGCAGTGACGATTGTCGCCGCACTAGGTTTACTCATTAACATCGTGGTGGCTTGGGTTTTATCGAAAGATAAAAAAAGCGTTAATACCAAAGCAGCTTTGGTGCATGTGATGGGTGACTTATTAGGTTCTGTTGCCGCATTGATAGCGGGATTGGTGATTCAGTACACCGGTTGGATGCAGATTGACCCGATTCTTTCTTTATTTGTTTGCGTCCTGGTGTTGAGATCAACGATTGAGGTTTTAAAAGAGTCTTATCATTTCTTGATGCAAGGTGTTCCACACCATATTGACTATGTATCTGTGGGAGCTGATTTGCGCTCTGTCGCTGGGGTATTGGCGGTGCATGATTTACACGTGTGGGAAATGACCCCTGGCGAGCCAGCACTGATTGGCCATGTGGAAATCAGAGATTTACAAGATTGGCCGGAAACCCTAAGAAGGATTCATCTGGTATTGCTAGAGAAACATCAGATTGATCATGTGACACTGCAACCAGAAATGCCTAGTTAAAAACAATTGGTATTAATTAATTATTAAATAGCTGTATCCCATTAATTATTTTTGGAGTTATTTTTCATGAGCATGCTAAAAGGTAAAACAGCATTAGTGACAGGTTCTACGAGCGGTATTGGATTAGGTATTGCAAAAGCTTTTGCTGAGCAAGGCGCTAATATTGTGATGAATGGTTTTGGAGATAGTGCTGCTGCTATTGCCGAAGTGAAAGCCTTGGGTGTTGAAGTGGAATACCACGGCGCTGACATGAGTAAAGCTTCAGAGATTGAAGGCATGATGGCTTTTGCGGAAAAGCGTTTTGGCGCGGTTGATATTTTGGTGAATAACGCAGGTATTCAACATGTGGCCAATATTGAAGATTTTCCAGTGGATCGTTGGGATGCCATTATTGCGATTAACTTAACTTCAGCGTTTCATACAACGCGTTTGGCTTTACCAAAAATGAAGGAACGTAATTGGGGTCGCATTATTAATTTGGCTTCTGTTCATGGTTTGGTTGCATCTGCTCAAAAATCTGCTTATGTGGCAGCGAAGCACGGTATTGTGGGTTTGACCAAAGTAACTGCTTTGGAAACAGCGCAAACAGGCGTGACTTGTAATGCCATTTGCCCAGGTTGGGTATTAACACCATTGGTGCAAAAACAAGTGGATGCGCGTGCTGAGCGTGATGGCTTGAGTAATGATGCAGCTAAAAAAGCTTTGTTATCAGAAAAGCAACCATCGGGTGAGTTTGTGACGCCTGAGCAGTTAGCTGCTTTAGCCGTATTTTTCTGTAGTCCTGCTGCAACACAAATTCGTGGTGTTGCTTGGAATATGGATGGTGCTTGGGTAGCTCAGTAATGTTTAAAAAACTGCTTAAGCGCCTATTTCGGTTTAAAGAAAATATTTCTGATGAGAGAGATGTTGTTCAAGGCGTTGTAGCAGAGCTTGTAACGGATCCCTTACCGATTGTTGTCGAAGAAGTTCGGGATCTTCCTGATCCACTCTGTCGAACTGGTTATATTCAATGTGCTAGCCCAGCGGGCTTGCATAAGATGGCTTATCACGAGTGGGGTGATGTTAATAATCCCAACGTATTAATTTGCGTACATGGTTTGACGCGACGTGGCAGTGATTTCACAGTCTTGGCACGTGCGATGAGTGATCATTACCGTGTAATCTGCCCTGATATTGTGGGGCGAGGTGATTCGGATTGGCTATCGAATCCAATGTTGTATGGCATTCCTCAGTATGTCACAGACATGATGGCTTTAATTGCCCAGCTTGGGTTAACGAAGGTTGATTGGTTTGGCACATCGATGGGAGGGTTGATTGGTACCTTCATGGCTGCGCATGAACATTCACCGATTAGACGCATGATTTTGAATGATGTAGGGCCAAGAATCGAGCCGGCGGCTTTAAGTCGTTTAGGGGATTACGTGGGTAAGCCTTTGAGTTTTGCGACTAAAAAAGAAGGTTTAATTTATTTGAATCGTATTTGTGCACCATTTGGTACGTTCCCGCCTGAGCAGTGGAAGGCTTATAACGGACCTCATTTGATTCAGCGTGAAGGTGCTTGGATCTTGCACTATGACCCTAATATTGCAAAACCTTTTGAGGCATTAAGTTCTGCCACAGCGATTGTTGGTGAAATGATGACTTGGAAAGCATTCGATGCAATCAAAGCAGATATGTTGGTTGTGCGTGGTGGCGACTCTGATTTATTGTCTGCCAAGACAGTTGCTGAAATGTGCCAACGTAATCCACGCGCTAGAAGCGTGGAAATTCCTGGTGTTGGACATGCGCCTGCATTTATTACGCCAGAACAGGTATCCTTAGTACGTGAGTTCTTTATCTAATTCTGACCTTTTGTTTGGTGAAGATGCTAATGCCCATGCTGTGGGTGTTAGGTCTATTCTTGTCTCGCTCAACTTGGATGAGGCTAGCTGTGTTGCCGCCGGACATTTAGATTCTCAATTGGGAAAAGAGGCGCTTGAGAAACAGCTAGGCTCTGAAGTTGCGCAGTTGATTATGGGCTATCGTGGCTTGCGTGCCGCGCAGTTGAAGATCGCTCGGCAGCCCGCTAATAAGTTAGGTCAAAGTGCGCAGATGCAAGTGGAAGTCTTGCGCAAAATGCTATTGGCCTTTGCACATGATTTGCGCGTTGTGTTGTTGCACCTTGCTTCAGTGCTGCAAACGCTTCGTTGGGTCACTTCTCAGCGTATAGAGGTTAGATCTGAGTGGGCGCAAGATATTTTGGATGTGGATGCCACCTTAGCGAATCGCTTGGGTATTTGGCAGATTAAATGGGAGATGGAAGATTTAGCTTTCCGTTGTTTAGCTCCCGATACCTATAAACAAATTGCCAAATTATTAGATTCAAAGCGTGTGGAGCGTGAGGGATTTGTTTCGCACATCATGGATCGTTTGCAAGAAGAGCTTGGTAAGGCGCATATCGAGGGTGATGTGCAAGGTAGGCCTAAGCACATATATAGTATTTGGAAAAAGATGCAAGGTAAAGCCTTGGATTTTGCGCAGCTATATGACGTCAGAGCTTTTCGTATTTTGGTCAATGACATTAAAGATTGCTATGCCGTCTTAGGTATTGTTCATCATATATGGCAGCCGATACCTAAAGAATTTGATGATTACATTGCCCGTCCCAAACCTAATGGATATCAATCGTTGCATACGGTGGTGATGGATGCTGATGGCGTTTCTTTTGAGGTGCAGGTTAGAACACTTGAGATGCATCAACAGGCTGAGTATGGTGTCGCAGCTCACTGGCGTTATAAAGAAGCGGGCAAGCAAGGGTACGCTGGAACAGTTAGCGCTAAAACTGAATATGACCAAAGAATTGCATGGGCTAGACAGTTAATTGCCTGGAAAGAAGATGCTTGGGATCAGCTCAAAGGTCAGGAGTTAGATGAGCAGATTTATGTTTTGACACCGTTAGGTCAAGTGATTCCTTTACAACAAGGATCAACGCCCATTGATTTCGCTTATTCCGTACATACCGATCTTGGGCATCGATGCCGTGGTGCGCGTGTAGATGGCGCTATGGTGCCACTTGATACCACTTTAAAAAATGGTCAAACAGTTGAGATTGTTTCTGTCAAGCAAGGTGGGCCTTCTTTGGATTGGCTCAATGCTGAGCGTGGATATTTGGCAACGCACCGTGCAAGAAGTAAGGTGCGTGCTTGGTTTAATGCTCAGCAGGCAGAACAAGAAGATCTGAAAGAAACGCCATCTGCTGAAGAGTTACCTAAAGCTGAATTGCCAGAAATTATTTTACGTAAGAGTAAGGCTAAAGCTGGGCATGGCGATGTGCTGGTAGTGGGGGTGGATTCATTATTAACGCAACTATCTCGATGTTGCCGTCCTGTGCCGCCTGATCCTATCAGTGGGTTTGTGACGCGTGGTCGCGGGGTGTCGATTCATAGGCAAGACTGCAGCACATTTAAGCAATTGTTAGCTAGGGCGCCTGAGCGAGTGGTGTTAACGGAGTGGGGGGTGAGATCTGCCAACCAATCAAAAGCTTTGTTCCCAGTAGATATCGCATTGATTGCAGTTGATCGTCAGGGTTTATTAAGGGATATCTCTGAGGTATTTTCAAAGTTGAAAATTAACGTGACTGGAGTTAAGACTCAGTCCCGCAAGGGCTTAGCTAGTATGCAGTTCACCATAGAAATACCTTCAACAGATGGCTTGCAAACAGCCATAGCAGGCTTGTTAGAAGTGAAGGGTGTAACAGAAGCAAGAAGAAAGTGACAGATAAGTGCTAAACTTGCGGTCTTAATAGGCTCGTAGCTCAGTTGGTTAGAGCGCTACCTTGACATGGTAGAGGTCGTTGGTTCGATTCCAATCGAGCCTACCAACGAATTTAGATGTACATTGCATGTAGATAGGCGCGGAAAGCCCTAGGTTCCGTAAAAAGATCCCAGAGCACCGCGCTATTTTTTTGGAGTAAGTTCATGGTTGTTGTCACATTACCTGATGGATCAAAGCGTGAGTACGCAGCTCCATTGACTGTGTCTGAAGTGGCGCAAAGCATCGGCGCTGGCTTGGCTAAAGCTGCTTTAGCGGGTAAGGTTGATGGTCAACTTGTGGACACCAGTTATTTAATTAACTCAGATGTTCAGTTAGCTATCGTGACCGATAAGGATCCTGAAGGTCTCGAGGTGATTCGCCATTCAACGGCTCACTTATTGGCTTATGCCGTTAAAGAGTTGTATCCCGAAGCGCAAGTAACTATTGGACCGGTCATTGAATCTGGTTTCTACTACGACTTTGCATATAGCCGACCATTTACACCAGATGATTTGGTGGCGATTGAAAAGCGCATGGCTGAGTTAGCAAAGAAAGACGAGAAGGTTGAGCGTCGCGTCGTGCCTCGTGATGAAGCTGTGAAGTTCTTTAAGGGTTTAGGGGAAAGCTATAAGGCGGAGCTCATTGAAAGTATTCCTTCCAATGAAGACGTGTCTTTGTATTCTGAGGGTGCTTTTACCGACTTATGCCGCGGCCCCCACGTGCCATCAACAGGCAAGTTAAAAGTATTTAAATTGATGAAAGTTGCTGGCGCTTATTGGCGTGGCGATAGCAACAATGAAATGTTGCAACGTATTTACGGTACAGCATGGACTAAGAAAGAAGATCAAGAAGCTTACCTTCATATGTTGGAAGAAGCTGAGAAGCGCGATCACCGTAAATTAGGCAAGCAGTTAGATTTATTCCACTTCCAAGAAGAGGCGCCAGGCCTTATTTTCTGGCACCCTAAAGGGTGGACGATTTGGCAGCAGGTAGAGCAATATATGCGCCGCGTGTACCAAGATAACAATTATCTAGAAGTAAAAGCGCCGCAGATTTTGGATCGCGCCTTGTGGGAAAAGTCTGGGCATTGGGAAAACTATAAAGACAACATGTTTACAACTGAGTCTGAAAATCGTGCTTATGCGCTAAAGCCGATGAATTGCCCAGGTCACGTGCAGATTTATAACGCAGGTTTACATAGCTATCGTGAGTTGCCTCTTCGTTATGGTGAGTTTGGTCAATGTCACCGTAATGAGTCGTCAGGTGCTTTGCATGGCTTGATGCGTGTGCGTGGCTTTACTCAAGATGATGGTCATATTTTCTGTACAGAAGATCAGATTCAGTCAGAAGTGGCGGCTTTTGACCAGGCTGTGAGAGCTGTTTATAACGATTTTGGTTTTACAGAGGTAGCTGTCAAGTTGGCTCTTCGCCCAGCTAAGCGTGTGGGCGATGATGCTATTTGGGATAAGGCCGAAGAAGCCTTGAGAAATGCCTTACGAGCATCTAATCAGATTTGGGAAGAGTTGCCAGGTGAGGGTGCTTTTTATGGCCCTAAGATTGAATACCATTTAAAGGACTCGATTGGTCGTTCATGGCAGTGTGGCACGATGCAGGTCGATTTTTCTATGCCATTGCGTTTGGGCGCCGAATACGTTTCTGCCGACAATGACCGCAAGGTTCCCGTGATGTTGCATCGCGCAATTGTGGGTTCTTTAGAGCGATTTATTGGTATTTTGATTGAAAATCACGCCGGTGCGATGCCAACTTGGCTTGCACCAACTCAGTGCGTAATTATGAATATTTCAGGAAATTCAGCGGAATATGCTGAAAAAGTTCAGCAAATCCTCAAAAAACAAGGGTTTAGAGCTGAGTCCGATTTGCGAAATGAGAAAATTACGTTTAAAATCCGAGAACACGCGTTGCAGAAGATCCCATATCTACTCGTTGTAGGCGATAAAGAGAGCGAAGCAAATGCGGTGGCCGTACGTGCCAGAGGTGGTATCGACTTAGGTGTAATGTCTATCGATGACTTCCTTGCCCGACTCCAACAGGATGTATCCCAGAAGGTCGGACCCCAGCTAGCCTGAGGTGAGTAAGGTCTTGTTAAAAATTTTTGAAGGAAACGCGAAATAGCTACTGAGAAAACGCATCGTATTAACCGGGAAATTACTGCCCCCGAAGTACGATTGATTGGCAACGATAGTGAACCACTAGGTGTGGTGAAATTAGCCGAGGCTTTAAGACAGGCGGAAGAGAGTGAATTAGATTTGGTGGAGATTGCCCCAACGGCAGAACCTCCAGTTTGTCGTGTAATGGATTACGGCAAATTTAAATACCAAGAAGCTAAGAAAGCTCATGAAGCCAAGTTAAAGCAAAAGGTTATCCAGGTTAAGGAAATCAAATTCCGTCCTGGCACTGATGACGGTGATTACAACGTTAAGTTGCGCAATCTAATGAAGTTCTTAGAAGAAGGTGATAAAACAAAAATCACTTTGCGTTTCCGAGGTCGTGAATTAGCCCATCAAGAAATTGGTGTGCGCATGTTGGAAAGATTGAAAGCTGATCTAGAGCCGTATGGTCAAGTAGAGCAGTTTCCAAAAATGGAAGGTCGCCAAATGGTTATGGTGTTGGCGCCTGTCAAGAAGAAGTAGTTGTAGTAACCCGCCAAATTAACTTAGTTAAAGAGGCGGAGAAGGATGAAAGTCCTATAGAAGTATGTCTGGGTAATAGAAGTGCAGTCGTCGATTGCCACCTAAGTCGTACAAATTAGTGAAAAGGGAGCAGTTATGCCCAAGATGAAAACCAAAAGCGGTGCAGCTAAGCGTTTTAGAGTTCGCGGTAGCGGTTCTATCAAACGTGGTCAAGCGTTTAAGCGCCATATTCTGACCAAGAAGACGACTAAGAACAAACGTCACCTTCGCGGTGCAGTAACGTTGCACGATTCTGATGTGAAATCAGTGCGTTCAATGATGCCTTACGCTTAATCCCAGGAGAATCAAATGCCAAGAGTTAAACGCGGGGTTACAGCAAGAGCCCGTCATAAAAAAGTTATCGATGCTGCCAAGGGTTACCGTGGCCGTCGTAAGAATGTATTCCGTATTGCTAAGCAAGCGGTTATGCGTGCAGGTCAATATGCCTACCGCGACCGTCGTAACAAGAAGCGCGTATTCCGTGCCTTGTGGATTACACGTATCAATGCTGCAGTTCGTCAATACGATGTGACATACAGCGTATTCATGAATGGTATGAAGAGAGCTGGTATTGAGTTGGACCGTAAGGTTCTCTCTGATATGGCTATCAACGACAAGCCAGCATTTGCTGCCTTAGTCGCTCGTATCAAAACTGTTGTAGCTTAAGTAGGACCCGCAGATGGTTTCACTCGACCAAGTTGTCGAGGATGCCAAGCGGGACTTCGCAGGTGCCGCCGATTCGGCGGCCCTCGAAGACGCCAAGGCACGTTACCTCGGAAAATCCGGATTACTCACAGAGCGTCTTAAAACGCTAGGTGCGTTAGAGCCTGAAGCTCGTAAAGCTGCCGGTGCACAAATCAACCAAGTTAAATCTGCTGTAGAAGCCGCGCTCAATGAGCGTCGTGAAGCTATGGCTAATGCTATTTTAGAAGCTCGTTTAAGTGCAGAAGCTATTGACATTACATTGCCTGGAAGAGGGCAGGATGTCGGTAGTTTGCATCCAGTGATGCGTACTTGGGAGCGCGTTGAGCAAATTTTCAGTTCGATTGGTTTTGATGTGGCTGATGGCCCAGAAATTGAAAACGATTGGTTCAATTTCACGGCATTAAATAGCCCAGAAAATCATCCGGCACGCTCAATGCAAGATACCTTCTATGTGGAAGGTGTTGATGAAAAAAATAAGCCTCTATTGTTGCGTACGCATACAAGCCCGATGCAGGTGCGTTATGCAAGTTCACACGTTAAGCGTTACGCTAAAGAAGCGGTCATGCCACCGATTAAGGTGATTGCTCCTGGTCGCACGTATCGTGTTGATAGTGATGCAACGCATTCGCCGATGTTTAATCAGGTGGAAGGCTTATGGATTGCAGAGAATGTTTCTTTTGCAGACCTAAAGGGTGTTTATACCGATTTCTTAAAAACTTTTTTTGAAACAGATGCGATTGATGTTCGTTTCCGACCATCTTATTTCCCATTTACAGAACCTTCAGCAGAGATTGATATGGCCTTTGGTTCTGGCAAATTGGCGGGGCGTTGGTTAGAGATTTCTGGTGCAGGCCAAGTTCATCCAACTGTTCTGCGAAATATGGGTCTAGATCCAGAGCGATATATTGGTTTCGCATTTGGTTCAGGTCTAGAGCGCTTAACGATGTTGCGTTACGGCATTGATGACTTACGCTTATTCTTTGAAAACGACATTCGTTTCTTGTCACAATTTCCAGCTTAATAACTGAGCAACTACTATGCAATTTTCAGAATCCTGGCTCAGGCAATACGTTAACCCTGATTTGACAACGGAAGAGTTGTCTCACGCTTTAACCATGGCTGGTCTTGAAGTTGAAGAGACTCGTCCTTTAGCTCCGCCATTTTCAAATGTGGTTGTTGCAGAAATTTTGGAAGCGACTCAACATCCGGATGCAGATCGTTTACGTGTTTGTAAAGTAAACGCGGGTGGACAGACATTGCAAATTGTATGTGGTGCGCCTAATGCACGAGTGGGTATCAAGATTCCATGTGCTTTAGTAGGCGCGCAATTGCCGCCTTCTGAAGAGGGTGGTAAACCATTTGCCATTAAATTAGGTAAGTTGCGTGGTGTTGAGTCTCAAGGGATGTTGTGCTCAGGTAATGAGTTGGGCGTTCCTCAGGAAGCTGATGGCATTATGGAATTGCCAGCTGATGCGCCTATTGGTCAAAATATTCGTGAATATTTAAAGTTAGATGACACTATTTTTGTCATCAAATTAACTCCTAATAAAGCTGATTGCTTGTCTATTTTAGGTGTTGCCCGTGAAGTGGCTGCTATCACGGGCGCCAAGTTATGCGCTCCTAAAATTGAAGCGCAACAAACAACTATTCAAGATACGGTACCTGTCAAAGTTGAGTCAGCAGATCTATGTGGCCGTTTTGCTGGTCGAGTGATCAAGGGGGTTAATGCTAAGGCGGTAACGCCCGCTTGGATGGTGCGTTGTTTAGAAGGCGCTGGTCAAAGAAGTATTTCTGCTTTGGTGGATATTTCTAACTACGCGATGTTAGCCATTGGTCAACCAACCCATGTTTTTGATTTGCAAAAATTAAAAGGCGGGTTAACAGTTCGTTGGGGTCGTGAAGGCGAACAGTTAGAGTTATTAAATGGTCAGACGGTTTCTGTTGCTCCGTTAAATGGCCAATCTGTTGGTGTGATTGCTGACGAACAAGGTTTGGAAAGTCTTGCGGGCATTATGGGTGGCAACCCCACATCTGTCACATTGGATACGCAAGATATTTATGTTGAATCTGCCTTCTGGTGGCCAGTAGCCATTCAAGGTCGTTCACGCCGCTTTAACTTCTCTACAGATGCTGCCCACCGTTTTGAGCGCGGCGTTGATCCTGCTGGTACGGTTGATGCATTGGAATTTATCTCTGGTTTGATTCATGAAATCTGCGGTGGACAGTTAGGCCCAGTAGCTGATCAGGTATTGGATTTACCAAAGCGCACACCTGTACGTCTGAGAGTAGCTAGAGCCCAACGTGTGATTGGTGTGCCATTAAGCGCGGATGTCATTGCGAAATTATTTGATCGAATTGGTTTGTCATATCAACGCGAAGTTCAACCAGGCGGTGATGAGACCTTTGTGGTTAATCCACCTAGCTATCGTTTTGACATTGAGATTGAAGAAGATTTAATTGAAGAAGTTGCTAGGTTATATGGCTTTGAAAATATTCCAGCGAATCCACCTGTAGCAGAGCAACGTATGCAGGGAACGGATGAGGCGCGTAGAAATATGCATCGTCTTCGTCATGCGATTGCTGGTAGAGCCTATCAAGAAGTTTTGAACTTTGGTTTTATTGATGCGGATACTGAAGAAAAATTAGCAGGTAATCTCAATCCAATTAAAGTTCTAAATCCGATTGCTAGCCAGTTATCGGTGATGCGTAGTAATTTGATGGGTGGTTTGGTGCAAAACTTGCGTCAAAACTTAAATCGTAAAGCAACGCGTGTACGTTTATTTGAAGTGGGTCGTGTGTTTCAACGTAACCCTAATGCCCAGGCCGGTGAATTAAGCATTGCTGGATATGATCAGCCGATTCATGTGGCAGGTTTGGCGTATGGCAGCGCATTGCCTGAGCAATGGGGCGTGCCGACAAGAGCTGTTGATTTCTTTGATATCAAAGGTGACCTTGAAGCTTTGTTAGCACCTTTGGAATTTACAACTAGAAAAGTTGAACATCCTGCGCTTCATCCAGGGCGTAGCGCTGAGGTGGTGGTGCGTTATCGCGGTAAAGATATCGTGCTTGGCGTGATTGGTGAATTGCATCCACGTTTGCAACAATCTTACGGTTTACCTGCTGCGCCTGTGATGTTTGAGATTGATTGGGCTGCCATTGTTGAAATGGGTTTACCAACGATTGCGACGATTAGTAAGTTCCCTGCAGTGACAAGAGACTTAGCCGTGGTCGTTAAGCAATCAGTGACAGCAGCACAATTGCTAGATGCGATGAAATCATCTAAACAGCTGCTTGTGAAGAAAATTGAGTTATTTGATGAATTCAAGCCAACAGCCGGCCGCATGGGTGGCATGGCTGAAAATGAAAAAAGTTTGGCTTTCCGTATTACCTTGTCAGATGATTCAGGTACATTACAGGATGCGCAAGTAGAACCGGTGATTTCCAGCCTCATAGAAGCTATGAGCGTAAAATGCGAAGCTAGAATTCGTTAATACCAAAAACAAAAGCGATAAAGACGAGGTCCTGACATGAATGAAACAGGTACGATTACTAAAGCAGAACTATCTGATGCTTTGTTTGACCAGGTTGGTTTAAACAAGCGTGAAGCAAAAGATTTAATTGATGCTTTCTTCGAGACAGTTGGCACTTCTTTGGAAGCTGGTATTGATGTCAAGATTTCAGGGTTTGGTAACTTCCAGTTGCGTGAAAAATCAGCAAGACCTGGGCGCAATCCTAAGACTGGTGAATTAGTGCCTATCTCTGCACGACGCGTGGTCACATTCCACGCCAGTCAAAAACTTAAAGACAAGGTTGACCCTAAGCTCTAACGAGTTTTAATTTATGGAAAAGAATGGTAGCGGCATGATTGCCGGGGACTTGCTCCCTCCAATTCCAGCGAAACGCTACTTCACCATTGGTGAAGTGGGTGATCTTTGTGACGTTAAGCCGCATGTGCTTCGTTACTGGGAGCAAGAGTTCAATCAGTTAAAGCCTCAGAAGCGTCGTGGTAATCGACGTTATTACCAGCATCATGAGGTTGTATTAATTCGCCGTATTCGTGAACTACTCTATGAAGAAGGTTTTACGATCAGCGGTGCCAGAATTAGATTGGAAGAGCAGCAGGGTGGAGCAGTCGTTGAGTCAGCAGATGCTGGTTCGATTCGAGCTGATTTATTGGCTGTCCTGCATATTCTATCTAGCTAGTTTTAGTTTCGGGGCGTAGCGCAGCCTGGTAGCGTACTTGCATGGGGTGCAAGTGGTCGGAGGTTCAAATCCTCTCGCCCCGACCAAATAAATAAAGGGTTTAAGCCTACCCATGTGGCCGCGCTATGCGGCCATTTTAATTTTGGTGACACTTTTGGTGACACTTTAAATGTTTCGTTAATTTCTCATCTTATGAAATATCTTTTTATCCCCCCTAGGGAGGGGGTGGGGGATGGACCAATAGGGGGTGGGTGCCCGGGGGTATCAAAACCTATTGCTTGTAATGCGCCGGCTATTTTTAGGTGCGTGTGTATGTTGTGGGTATGAGTTGCTAGGTTTCGGGTTTCCTTAGATCAATTAACAACATCTACTTTATATGTGAGCCATTTTTTGATTTTGGTAAACCTTGATGGTTTATTTCTTTTACGTCTGCAATGAAGAGCAATTTTTGCCCCTAAAAAACTGCCGATTATGGAGCCAAGGGTGGCACTTATAAATACGCCACCATAGTTATTGAAAAGATTAGTAATAGATTGAATATCCATTAGGTTCTAATTCCTTTTTCAATTTTGCTAAGTGCTTCGACAAGAAATTCTTTAGGGATGCCAAAGTTTAATCGAGCGTATTGACTATATTCTTGGCCGAACTGACTCCCTGCTGATAATGCAAGACCATGTTCTATTAAGTGGGTATGTACATTGCTCCAACCTAATTTACTGAAATCTAACCATGCCAAATAGGTTGCTGCTGAATCTTGCCAAATAACTTGATCGTGAGTTGCAAGCCAATCTCTAATTAAGTTACGATTGCTTCTCAAATATTTAATTAGTTCTGCATGCCAAGGCCAACCTTTTTCTAAAGCTGTTGTGGTTGCTACATAGGCTAATGCATTAGGGTGTGAGGCTTGGGATGCTAAATCTTCTTGAAGCTTTTTACGTATAACCGGATTAGTGCAAATACACCATGACAGCCCAATGCCAGGGAAGTTGAATGCCTTATTTAAAGACATTAGTGTGATCGTTCTATTAGATAGTTCAGGGCTTAAGCTAGCGATTGGTGTGTGTTTTACATCCTCATCGAGAACTAGTTGTGCATGAATCTCATCACTGCAAATTAGATAGTCTTTTTCCTCGCACAGTTTTCCGATTGCCAAAAGTTCTTCTCTTGTAAATGCGGTACCCCCTGGGTTTTGTGGATTACATAGCATCAATAATTTCGTGTTTAACTGACCAATACTATCTAAATGCTCGAGGTCAAATGTCCATCGATTGTCTTTTAGTTTTAAATGTGTGGAGCTGTAAGACCGATTGGCCTGCTTCATGCCGAGAAAGAAGTGGTGATATATTGGAGCCGGCAATATGGCGTGATCATTTGGATTCATTAAGGATCTTGGGATCATATATAAGCTTGGGACAACTCCAGAACATATCAGTATGTCTTCTTCTTTTACTGCCCACTGGTATTCTTTTCTTAAATAATCTTGAATTTGCTCTACTAACTGCCCTTGAGTGGTGTAGCCAAGAATGCCATGTTCAATGCGTTTGATTAGAGCTTCTTGTATTTCTGGGGCAACGGCAAAATCCATATCTGCAACTGACAACGGTAAAACATCCGCTGATGGATATTGATCCCACCGGCTTGAATTTGTGCCTCGACGTTCAATAATCTTGTCAAACGAATAAGTCATTTAATGCTCAGGCAGGTAGGGCTAAGAGTTCTGGAATATGTACGTCTAACCAATCATCCAGTGTATTTAGAACGTCTTTGAATGAGCTTCCAAATTCAGTTAAAGAATATTCAACTTTAGGGGGGATAGTCTTAAAATCATGTCTTGCTACAAGGCCATTAATTTCGAGTCGACGAATTGTTTGTGTCAGCATCTTTTGGGAAATACCTTGGATTTCACTCATTAGCTCACCATTTCTACGGGATCCATTGGCTAAAGCGTGTAATACCAACAATGCCCACTTATCTCCAATAAGCTCAATGAAGCGTCTAGATGGACATTCTTTGAAACACGGATTTGTTTTGCGATTTACTGTCATAAAAATTCCTATAGGAACCAAAAGGTGCGTACTTTACCTATGTAAAGTATGGCAATACTATAACTGTATTAAGAACTAAATTAAAGTTAAAAATGCAGACAAGATTTCCTCGCACACCTTTTTTGGTTGGTAATGACGTTGACGCCAAAAGAGCGGAGATACTTAATTATTTCCACGCAACTTTTGACTGTTATGAATCATTGTTCGAGGTTTTAGTCTGCGATGAGGCCTATTACAAGAAGCCAATCAATTTACGACATCCTTTGATTTTCTATTTTGGCCATACAGCTACGTTCTTTATTAATAAGTTCATGCTTGCCGGTTTAATCGATAAACGTATTGATCCACGTTTAGAGTCGATGTTCGCTGTTGGTGTTGATGAAATGAGCTGGGATGATTTGGATGATGCTCGTTATGACTGGCCAACAGTTGGGGAGGTACGTGCTTATAGGAAAAAGGCGCGAGATGTTATTGATGGCGTAATTCGCAATACATCGTTCTCTTTGCCAATTGGGTGGAATGACCCTTTTTGGGCTGTCTTAATGGGGATTGAGCATGAGCGTATCCATTTAGAAACTTCTTCTGTATTGATGAGGCAACATGATCTTAAGTATGTGAGACCACATAAAGATTGGGAGCCATGTCGAGAACACGGTCAAGCACCAGTCAATACGCTAGTCAATATTCCAAGTGGCAAAGTAGATCTTGGTCGTTCATTAACTGATCCAATTTATGGTTGGGATAATGAATATGGACACCACCATGCTGAAGTTCCTGCTTTTCAAACATCTCGTTACTTAGTTACTAATGGTGAATATTTAGATTTTGTAAATGATGGTGGTTATCGCAATGAAAAATATTGGGATGAAGAAGGGGCGGGTTGGAAGAATTTCTCTAAAGCATTACATCCTACATTTTGGGTTAATGGTTCCGATGGCTGGAAGTTACGTCTATTAGCTGAAGAAATTTCGATGCCTTGGGATTGGCCTGTGGAAACGAATTGTTTAGAAGCTAGAGCTTTTTGTAGATGGAAATCTGAAAAGTCTGGTCAGCCTATACGTTTACCAACTGAAGATGAATGGAACCGTATATATGACTATGTTCAGCTAACTGATGTTCCGCAGGATTCTGTTGCTAATGGTAACCTTCACCTTGATTATTGGGCATCAAGTTGTTCAGTAAACCGCTTTACTCATGGTGAGTTAAATGATGTGGTGGGTAATGTATGGCAGTGGTGTGAAACACCAACATATCCATTCGATGGATTTGATGTTCATCCAATTTATGATGATTTCACAAGCCCAACATTTGATGACCGACATAACATCATCAAAGGGGGTAGTTGGATTGCAGCAGGTAATGAATCCCGCCATGTTTCTAGATATGCATTTCGCCGTCACTTTTTCCAACACGCAGGTTTCCGATACGTTATGACAGATACTCCAGTAACTAATCCAATTTCTTCTTATGAAACTGATGCAATGGTTTCTATGTATGATGAATTTCATTATGGGGATGAAGCGTTGGGAGTTCCTAACTTTATGAAAGCTTTGTCGGACTTATCAATTGACGCTCATCGTCGTCATGGCAATGGCTCTCAGGCGCGAGCTTTGGATTTAGGATGTGCTACCGGTCGTGCCACTTTTGAGCTTGCTCAAGTTTTTGACAAGGTCATTGGTATTGATTTCTCTGCCCGATTTATACAAGTTGGTCTTCGTATGGCCGAGACTGGCTCTATTAGATACACCATGCCTGAAGAAGGTGATTTAGTTAGCTATCATGAGCGCCGCCTAGATGGCTTAGGGTTGAGTGGCACAGCTAAAAAAGTAGAGTTCTGGCAGGGTGATGCTTGTAACCTCAAGGATATCTTTACTAACTTTGATCTTATTCTGGCAGCTAATTTAATTGATCGTCTTTATTCGCCTAGACGTTTCTTGGATGTTGTAGCGAGTCGACTAAATCCTGGTGGATTATTGGTTTTAGCCTCGCCTTATACGTGGTTAGAGGAGTACACCAAAAAATCAGAATGGATTGGTGGTTTCAAGAAAGATGGTGAATCCTATACGACCCTTGACGGGTTGAAAGATATTCTTGGGGGTAGTTTTGAATTAGTGGAAGGGCCTAGAGCTGTTCCATTTACTATTCGTGAAACTCGCCGTAAACACCAACATTCCCTCAGTGAACTAACGGTGTGGAAGTTAAGGAAATGATGGATGCTCTTTCTCATCAAGATCTTTTATCGCTAGTCTTGGTAACGGTCGCAGGTCTTTATGCAGGCACTCAAAATGTATTAGCGGGGGGTGGATCATTTATTACTTTGCCAACACTTATGTTGGTAGGTCTTAATCCTTTATCTGCGAACATAACTTCTACAGTAGGTTTGTTTCCTAACCAAGTCACATCTTCATTTGCGGGTAGAAAACTTGCGGGAGGTGTGCGTGATTTCTCTTTAAAGAATCTATTTTTTATAAGTATTGGTGGTGGGATTGTTGGGGCAATTCTTTTGCTCAATACGCCTGTTAGTATTTTTACAAAACTTGTTCCTTGGCTAGTTCTTTTTGCAACCGCAGTTTTTGCATGGGGTAGCTTTATACGGAAATCAAATCAAGCACCAAAATCCTATCCAGTCTATTTAACTAAAGTCATTCACCTTGTCTTAGGTATTTATGGGGGATATTTCGGAGGTGGTATTGGCTTTCTTTTGTTGGCTGTTCTAACAGTTGCTGGGCAACAGGTTCGGATGGCTGCGGCTACGAAAAATACGCTTGTGATGGCCATGAATGCCTCTGCAGTTGCAATCTTTGCTTTTTCTGAGCAAGTTAATTGGACTGTTGGTGTTGCATTAATGATTGGAGCAGTTGGTGGTGGGTTTCTAGGTAATTGGTTAATGCACCGTCTCCCAGAAAAGATTCTTCGAATATTTATTGTGGTTGTGGGCGTTCTTCTTACAGTTTGGCTATTTGTACGAACATAATTAATGCTAAGGATTCTATGAAGACTCATGAATTAGAGAAGATAGATAAAGCCGTATTAAGAGATCGTGCTGTTGGTGCATTGATGGGTGCATTTATTGGTGATGCATTAGGCGTTGGGCCCCATTGGTATTACGATCTTGATAAGTTAAAAGAAGATTATGGTTCTTGGATTGATACCTATACAAAGCCTAAAGCAGGCCGTTACCATGAAAATCTTGAGGCAGGGCAAGCCTCTCAATCGGGCATTCTTCTTGAAATGTTATTGAAGTCGCTTGTTGATTGTCGACGCTATGAGGAATCAGATTTTTGTAACCGACTAGATAAAGAATTGTTTCCTCTACTTGATGGTACGCCAATGAATGGCCCTGGTGGTTATACAAGCCAATCAATTCGAGATGCTTGGCGAAAGCGTGTCAAAGAAGGTTTAGTTTGGGGAAGTATTGCAGGTAATGCAGATAATACAGAAGCCGTTGAACGTGTAATTGCTTTAGCCGTTCGCTTTGCTTTGAACCCATCAGAGTTAGCTCGAACAGCCACCGCTAATGCATCTTTAACTCAAAACGATGGCACGGTTCTGGCTATGACAGTTGCTTATGCTTCAGTCTTGGGTATGTTGGTAGAAGGGCATCAATTGGATGTTGATCTATCTGATAAGTTGCTAGCAAGAGTGAAGGAAGGGGTGTTGCCTTTCCATACAATAACTAAAGGTAAGTTAGAGGCGCCTGATCGCAATCACCAAGAAGTTAAGGTTGAGGGCGTGTTCCCATCCCCTGATGCATTAATGACGCCTTCTGGTATTGCCCGTGCAGCACGGGACCAAGCCATTCAAATTGAACCTGCGTCAAAAGTGGCTTTGTTATATGGCTTGCCTTGCGCAGTTTTTCATCAATTACCTGCAGCTTATTACTTAGCGGCTCGTTTCTCAGATGACTTTGAGTCAGCAGTTTTACATGCGATTAATGGTGGCGGGCAAAACATGGCACGTGCAATGCTAACTGGTGCTCTTAGCGGTGCAATGGTTGGGCTTTCAGGTATTCCCCAGCGTTTTATTGATGGATTGGACAAGTCAGATGCTTTATTGGCCCTTGCTAATAAATTAGTTGATGAAATGTAATTAAGACAATATTTTTCTTTTAAAGGTAATTTATGACTCATATGAAATTAACACTTAAGCCTCTAGCACTTTCTTTGCTATTGGTCTCTTCTTTGGCAACAGCTCAATCTAAAGATCAAGATTCTTATTTCTTGTTGGGTGAGACGGTTGTAGGGAAGGCTATCAAGGAAGCTACGGGTGCAACTATTTTCGGTTTGGCGCAAGTGGGTTATTCAAGAAACGATGTCACAACATCATCAGATAAAAATAAATCAAGATCTAATACGATTGCAGGTCCATCAGATGAGGGCGCTCAATTCAATGGCATGATTCTTGGGATTGAAAAATTACCTGAAGCCAACTTCCTACCCCGAATTACACCATTGCCAGGACCTATGTCTGATAAATATTCATGGGGGTTTCGTGCTGATTTGCACTATGGCAGAGATGCTCTCATGTCAGCGGCAAACGGTATTGAGAATACTTGGCATATGAATCAAGGGGCGGCAGGAATTCCGCCTAGCGCTAATCACATGAATTACTTCTCCATTCCGATGATCTATGCTCAAGCCTATGCGCCAATCGGTCTTGGAACCGCTATAACAGCCGGTAGATATGGCGTCAATTTGGGTTACGAAATTCCACCGTCATGGCGACAAGCCCCCAATTTTTTCTATTCAAGAACTTATGCGCTTGTTTCACAAATTGACCAAATTATCGGCGCACAAATTTCAACTAATTTAATGCGTAATCAATACGGCATGGTTTTAGGTGAGTTTGGTTTTGGTAAAGGTTATCAAGTAGGTCGTGATAACAATAACAACTATAACGTTTATGGCGTTATTCGTTGGAGAAGCAATGATATGTCTAGATTTCTTAGCTATAGCGTGATTACAGGTAACGAACAGACCGATAGCAGTAATCCGAATCCAATGACTTGGTACCCCAATCACCCAATCGTCGCTTCTACTGGTCAAAGTAGGCAGCATCATTCGTTAGTGGCAGGCTTCATGGCAACTAATCAATTGAAGCTAGCTGGAGAGCTTCTATACGGTAAGCAAGAAGGTTCTGGAGATGCCAAATGGGTACTAACTAACCAGCCTTTCACTGGCGCCACATACAAAGGTCTTAATGCTCATGCGACCTATAAAGCTACCGAAACAGTGAGATATGGTTTGCGCTACGAAATCTTTAAGGATCCTCAAGGCTTTGCTCTGACACCATTAGGAACGCCTGGGGCAACAGTTCAAGCAATTACTTTTGGCGCCAATATTGATCTAAATAAGAATATGGTTTTTAGACCTGAAATCAGACATGATTGGGCTAGAACAACAAATGGTGCAGATAAATTCTTCGGCAATGTACCTCATGCCGGACCATCAACCGCAACTGATAATAAGCAAACAACTATTTCGGCTGACTTGCTGTTTTATTTCTAAGAATCAAAAGCCACTCCAAAGAGTGGCTTTTTTCTTGGTTTGTCGGGGTTTTCGAAATTCTTAGATCGTTCTAGCCTAAGTCTGAGGTTGTGCATTAGCTATTCTGAATAAAACTCTTAGGTGTATAGCCTGATGGAAGCCCCATCATCATGCGAGGCTTAAAGTTAGGATCTCTCATATTGGCTTCGACTTTTTCCCTTGCTAAAGTAAAGCTAGTTTGACGGTCAGGTTCAATAAAGTAGGCCACGCATTCTGCCAAGTCAATAGGTATTACAAGAGTTTGCTGTTAAATAACATCCTTGTTACCAAAAGCGTTACCAAGAAACCACCTTCGGGTGGTTTTTTATTTTGTCGAACGAGATTTGAACTGGACACTAGCGGATTAAAAGACTTAAGCATAGTTGTTAAAGGTAAAAAACATTAACTTAAACTTGCCAAGATGTGGGCGTAGTTTTGACGGACTGTCTTGGGGGTTTGATTGTTTAGATTTCGGTGGGGTGGGTGACCCGATAACGTGGTGGTCAAGCATCACGTTACTCGACGCTTGTTGTATAGGTATAGCACTAACCTTTTTTAAATTCCCTAAGGATTTTTAAGAATTTTCTTTTTATTAGCCTGAAGCGATTAATTTCATATTCAAAAATTGATCCAATGCTGAAATTTACCTTAAAGTAAGGTGCTTGAGGTTTGCAGAATAAAAAAGACCGCGCAAGGCGGTCTTTGGCATAAGTTAGAGGCACTTACTTAATGACCATCAATGTGAATGGGTTTACATATGCTTGGAGGGTAACGAAGATGCCTACAAGCGATGCAAGTGCGATAGAGTGGAAAAATACATAGCGTAGGATATCGCCTTCATGGCCATACCAACGAGTCGCCGTTGAGGCAACAACTATGGATTGGGCATCAATCATTTTGCCCATTACTCCGCCGGAGCTATTTGCAGCGCCCATGAGATTTGGACTAAGCCCCAATTGATCAGCAGCAACTCTTTGCATTCCGCCAAAAAGCACATTCGATGCAGTATCTGAGCCAGTAAGCGCGACTCCCAGCCAGCCCATTAAGGTTCCAAAGAAGGGGTATAAAACGCCAGTAGTGGCAAAAGCAAGACCTAATGTTGTGTCTAGTCCGGAATATCTGGTAACCGTTCCTAGGCCAAGCATTAAAACAATTGTTAGCAGGGACAAGCGAACTGCCCAAATAGTTTTAAAGTAACTTAAAACCAGTGTAAACGGGTTGTATCTCATGAATAAGCCACCAACAATCGCAGCAAGCAAAATGCCTGTGCCTGTGGTTGATAACAGCCCAAATACATAAATTGCAGCCTCTTTGGTTGGATTTGCAACAGCAGGAGCCACTTTTTCGACCATATTATGTAGCCCATCAATCGGAAACTTGGGCGCATATAAGCCGTTGAAAAATGCTTTTACGCTAGGCAATCCCCAGACAAATACAAAAACGGTCAAGATAATCCAAGGCATCCAAGCACGTATCACTTCAGCACGTGTATGAACTTTTGATGCTACCAATGGAGCATCTGTGACGGGGGATTCTTGATGATTTTTTAGGCTGGTTGATTTCCATATTTCTTTAGGAGACCATACCTTGAGGAAGAGGACTAGGCTTGTCATCGAAACTAGGGCTGCGATTACGTCTACCAGTTCAGGGCCAATGTAGTTGGATACATAAAATTGTGAAAGTGCAAACGAAAATCCTGTAACAAATATAGCTGGCCAAATCTGCAACATTGCTTTTTTGCCTGCAAAAGCCCAGATTAACCAAAATGGTACTAAAAAAGAGAAGATAGGCAATTGACGCCCAACCATCCCAGAGAGTGCCATCAGATCATAGCCATGAACTTTAGCCATTGTAATAATCGGAGTTCCTAATGCACCATAAGCAACTGGTGCAGTGTTAGCAATCAACGATAGCCCTGATGCCGCCAAAGGTGAAAATCCCAATCCAATAAGGATTGCTGCAGTAACTGCAACGGGTGTACCAAATCCAGCGGCACCCTCAAAAAATGCGCCAAACGCAAATGCTATTAATAATAGCTGCAAGCGCCTATCTTCGGTAATTCCTGCAATCGAATCTTGAAGAACTTTAAATGAGCCATTTTGCTCAGTAAGTTGATATAAAAAGATAATATTTAGTACGATCCAGCCAATCGGAAGCAAGCCAGTTAGACCGCCAAGAAGCGCTGCTTTGCTCGCCATTTCAATAGGCATGCCAAAAATCACTGCGGCAATTAAAATTGCACAAATTAATCCAAGTCCTGCCGCTATATGTGCTTTCATGTGAAAAAAACCAAGGCCCACCAACATAACAATGACAGGAATTGATGCAAATAGGGTGGAAAGAAACATGTTTCCCATTGGGTCATACACTTGTTGCCAAATCATCTAATATTCCTTTTTAAATTTATAAATAATGTTTTGAAAACCTAGAAGGTTCCTGGATACAAGATATCTTTGGTGATATTTTGAATATCGCGATGACCTGTAAATGCCATGGTGATGTCCAGTTCATTGTGGATAATCTCTAGGCACTTGGTAACGCCAGCCTCGCCCATTGCGCCCAAGCCATATAAGAATGGGCGACCGATCATTGTGCCGCGGGCACCCAAGGCCCACGCTTTCAGGACATCTTGACCAGAGCGTATGCCGCCATCCATCCAGACTTCAATATCTTTGCCAACTGCATCAACAATTCCGGGTAATGCCTTGATACTAGAAATTGCTCCATCGAGTTGACGACCACCATGGTTAGAAACAATCAATGCATCCGCCCCTGAGTTTGATGCTAAGCGTGCATCATCTTCATCAAGGATGCCTTTGATGATGAGCTTTCCACCCCAGAGCTTTTTGATCCACTCTACGTCACCCCAGTTGAGCCCTGGGTCAAACTGTTCTGCAGTCCAAGAAGAGAGTGAAGACATGTTGCCAACGCCGGTGGCATGACCAACAATGTTGCGGAATGTTCTACGTGGCGTCATCGCCATACCCATGCACCAGCGTGGCTTGGTTGCCATGTTGATCATGTTAGCAATGGTTAGTTTTGGAGGGGCTGATAGACCATTTTTTAAGTCTTTATGACGTTGACCTAGAATTTGCAAATCTAAAGTCAGGACTAGTGCAGAACACTTAGCGGCTTTTGCGCGCTCAATCAGGCGCTCAATAAAACCGCGATCTTTCATGACATAGAGTTGAAACCAAAATGGTTTAGTGGTGCGCTCTGCAACATCTTCGATTGAGCAAATGCTCATCGTTGATAAGCAGAAGGGTACGCCAAACTTTTCAGCTGCTTTGGCTGCCAAGATTTCTCCATCCGCATGCTGCATGCCAGTTAAGCCTGTTGGTGCAAGTGCTACAGGCATCATGACTTCTTGACCCACCATGGTTGTTTTGGTGGTGCGATTGGTCATATCAACGGCTACACGTTGACGCAATTTGATTTTCTGAAAGTCAGATTCATTGGCGCGATAGGTGGACTCGGTCCAAGATCCAGAGTCTGCGTAGTCGTAGAACATCTTAGGGGTGCGTTTTTGGTGGAGAACCCGCAGGTCTTCAATATTGGTAATGATCGGCATAATATGTTTTAAAATTTTTAATGGTAAATTGGTAATACCAGATTTGTGTGATATATTAACAGAATATGACTAATAAACATTAGGTATATTCCCTTATAATGATGTATTGGGATTTAATTTTGATAGTATTTCAAATTATGAAATATAAATGTAAAGTGGTCTGACCAAATGAACCAACTATTTCGACACAAGGAGCGCATTTCTGATCGCGTCATTAGTGAGATTGAGGTGCAAATACTTGAAGGTTCTCTTAAGCCAGGTGATCAACTTCCCTCTGAGCGTGAGTTGGCGATGGAGATGGGTGTATCAAGGCCAACCATAAGGGAAGCAATTAATACGCTATGTACGAAAGGCTTGCTTCAGACGCGTCATGGTGGTGGTACGGTTGTCACAGACAAACTAGACTCATCATTTTCTGATTCATGGCAAGAAATGCTCTATAGGCATCCCAATATTCAATCTGACATATTAGATTTTCGAGATATGCTGGAAAGTCAAGCAGCTTGCCTTGCAGCAGAGCGAGCAACCGAAGCGGATTTAGAAAACTTAGAAAAAGCCTTCATCAAAGTGAGTAAAGCATATGCTGATGGGGAATTGCTAGAGATGGTTACTGCAGATGTGGGATTTCATCAGGCAATAGCTGAAGCGTCGCACAATGTATTGATTGGTCATTTGAGCGCAACTTTATTGAAGTTAATAAATAGTCACGTCACTAAAAATCTTAAGTATTTAAATAATAGACCCAAAGATAAGATGCGTTTAGAAGCACAGCATCTCGGTATTTGGAATGCCATTAAAAATCGCCAGCCCCAAAAAGCGCTTGAGATCTCCAGAGAGCATATTGAATATGTAAAAGTAAGTATGGCAGCAAGCGCAAAAGAGTTTGAGCGTATGCAAAGCGCAATTCGTAGAAAGGGATAGCCAAAGTGAAAGACACCAAAAGGTCTGCATTAGATTTAGAAAAAGCTGAAACTCCTCTGGTTGACGACATCAGGTTACTGGGCCGTATTTTAGGAGATATTATTCGAGATAAAGAAGGGAAAGGGGTGTACGGCCTGGTAGAGCGAGTTCGTAAACTCTCAGTTTCGTTTCATAAAGATACGAATCAATCGGCTAATAATGATTTAGCTAAATTGCTCAAGGGGCTAACTAGCACAGATGCAATGAAGGTTCTTCGCGCTTTTACCTACTTTAGTCATTTGGCCAATCTGGCTGAAGATCGTCATCATGTTCGTAGACGCATCGCTTATGAACGACTTGGGGAATTTCAGGATGGCAGCATTTCAGTAGCTCTAAATAAACTTCAAAAGGCTGGCATTACAAACAAGATAATTACTGAAACATTAGAATCAAGTTTAATTTCACCAGTCCTTACGGCGCATCCTACAGAGGTGCAAAGAACTAGTATCTTGGAGGCAGAGCGTGACATTGCGGATCTTTTGGCTGCTCGAGACCAAATCAAAGAATCATCCAAAGCAAGCAATCCCACTAAGGATGCATTACTTTTAAAAGAGTTAAAATTTAACGAGAATCAGATTAGTGCTCGGGTACTGCAGATTTGGCATACAAGACTGCTACGCTTTACTAAGCTGACAGTTGCCGACGAAATCGAAAATGCCCTAAGTTACTACGAAACAACTTTTCTACGTGAGATTCCTAGGATATATGAGCGTCTAGAGGATGAGTTGGGCAGCACTTCGGTTGCTAGTTTTTTGCGAATGGGCCAGTGGATTGGTGGTGACCGTGATGGCAACCCGAATGTAAGCGCGGGAACCTTAGATTACGCTATTAAAAGGCAAGCAGAATTAGCCCTACGGCACTACTTAAAAGAAGTGCATCATTTAGGCCGCGAGTTATCAGTTTCGGCATTGCTATTAAAGTTCCCTAAAAAGATGCAAGAGCTTGCATCTTCATCCCCCGATATGAATGAACATCGCCAAGATGAGCCTTATCGAAGGGCTTTAACAGGGATGTATAGCCGCTTAGCAGCAACCTTAAAGGAATTGACTGGAGCTGATGCTGCACGTCATGCGCTTAAGCCTCAAAACCCATACAAAAGTTCACAAGATTTTTTGAGTGACTTAAAAACAATTGAGGCCTCGTTAATTTCTCAGGGTGCAAAAGCATTATCGGATCGCCGTTTGCGCGGTTTAATTAGAGCGGTGGAAGTCTTTGGATTTCACTTGGCTACGATTGATTTGCGACAAAGCTCGGACATGCATGAGACAGTTTTGTCTGAATTGCTTGCTACAGCACAGATTGAACAAGATTATTCCTCATTAAGTGAAGAGCAAAAGCGCTTATTACTACTTTCATTATTAAAAGACCCAAGACCTTTGAGGGTAGTAGGTCATCAATACTCTGATTTTTCTGTATCAGAAATTGCCATATTTGAAGCGGCTAAAAGGGTGCGTCAACTATTTGGTAGAGATGCTATTCGTCACTACATCATTAGCCATACTGAAACGGTGAGCGACTTATTGGAAGTTTTATTGCTCCAAAAAGAAGTAGGCTTGATGAATGGCAATCTAGGCAAAGATGCTACGGCCGACTTAATCGTTGTGCCCTTGTTCGAGACGATTGAGGATTTGCGTAATGCTGCGCCGATCATGCGCGACTTTTATGCTCTTCCAGGCATTTTAAATTTAATTAAAAAGTCTGGTGGCGAGCAAGACATCATGTTGGGCTACTCTGACTCCAACAAGGATGGCGGCATTGTCACCAGTAACTGGGAGTTGTACTGCGCAGAGAATGCTTTAGTGGAGATATTTGATCCCTTAGGCGAAAAACATGGAATCAAATTGCGTCTGTTCCACGGTCGAGGTGGTACGGTTGGTCGTGGAGGTGGCCCTAGTTATGAGGCTATCTTGGCGCAGCCCCCGGGCACCGTCCGCGGGCAAATCCGTTTAACAGAGCAGGGTGAAGTCATTGGATCCAAGTACGCCAATCCTGAAATTGGCAGGCGTAACCTGGAGACCTTAGTCGCGGCTACTTTAGAGGCAACCTTGCTAAAGCCAACTAAGCCTGCCACCAAATCATTTTTAGAGGCTGCCGCAAAGATCTCTCAGTCAAGCATGAATGCTTATAGAGGTTTGGTATATGAGACCCCAGGTTTTGCAGAATACTTTTTTGATGCAACGCCAATACGAGAAATTGCTAAGCTCAATATTGGCTCACGTCCAGCGAGCCGAAAAGCTAATCAAAGAATTGAAGATTTAAGAGCCATTCCTTGGGGATTTAGCTGGGGCCAATGCCGTTTAACGTTACCAGGTTGGTATGGCTTTGGTTCTGCTGTGCAAGAGTTTCTCAATCAACCTAAATCCGCTGATAAGAAGGCTGCTTTGGCTTTGCTTCAAAAAATGTACAAAGAGTGGCCATTCTTTAGAACGCTTCTATCGAATATGGATATGGCTTTGGCAAAGAGTGATTTGGCTTTGGCCTCAAGATATAGTGATTTAGTTCCTGATGCAAAGCTTCGCAAAAGAATCTTTGGTGCCATCGAAGCAGAGTGGAATAAGACTGTTGATGCTTTGAATATGATTACTGGAGAAAAGGTTCGTTTGGCTAAGAACCCTGCTTTAGCACGATCTATTCGCAACCGCTTTCCATATATTGATCCGCTGCACCACCTGCAGGTTGAATTGGTACGACGTTATCGCGCTGGTAAACACGATGATCGAGTGCAGAGGGGCATTCATATTGCGATCAATGGTATTGCGGCAGGGTTGAGGAATACTGGGTAATAGGCTGATAGTCGTCGACCTTCCTTAAAAAGGGGATAGAGCCACAACTATCACTGAGCACGACACTTGCTAACTAAATATTCCGAAAGCCGCTAGCGCTCATCCAGCGCCTAGGGCCCGCACCCGTATAAGCCCAATTGATCCTCCATTATTATCAATAGTTGCTAATAAATTCCATTTAACCAAAAGAAAAGGACCAAGTTACTGCGATCTCTTCGTATAACTGGTGGGTCGGGCGAGATTCGAACTCGCATCCAGCGGAGGATATCTCCGCCGCCTTTTCTTAACCACTAAGCCATGCCGATCTAAAACGGCATGAACTGTACTTTTGGCCGGTAGGGTGATTTCTGGGTAATGGGTATGTATCCGCTCTCGGATTTTGGGAGCACCCCAGTTAGGAAACTCCTTTTTAACATTAACGATTAATTGTTCAATCTGAAAAGGTAAACGGTTGGCCTGTTTGTAGGGTTTACGGCTACGATCATTGAATCCCTCTAAACCAGACTCTTTATAACGATCAATGATCTTATGGCCGGTGACTCTGGAAATTCCAAACTCTTCACATAGTCTGGAAATCTTCTCGCCATCCAAAAAACGAGACACAAATCTGAGTTTCTCATCCATCTTCGTACTTTCATTCCATGGCATAAGTTGATCCTCCTTATGCCTAAAACTGTAAAGTATGTGTCCGGTATAAACTGTAAACTATGTCTCAGGTAGCACACCTGAAATATCCTTTCAGGCTTTTTTCTTTTATAAATCCGTATTTATATAATCAACATTATTAATATTATTTATATATTTAATAAATATGTTAATTAATAAAAATTATTAATTACTTAATATTCTGTATATAATATCCGTGTAGATTAAATTCTAGTATTAATAATTCAACAAAAACGGAGAAATAATGGCGACATATCAAGAGTTATTGGCTCAAAAAGCTGTTTTAGAGAAGCAAATTGCAGAGGCTCAAGTAGCTGAAAAAGCTGAGGGTATTGCAAAGGCTAAGGCAATTATTGAGCAATATGGCTTAAGTGCATCTGATTTATTCGCACGTAAAGGCTCAGTAGGCTCGCGTGGTGGTAAGGTGGCTGCTAAATACCGCAACTCAGCCACAGGTGAAACTTGGACTGGTCGCGGTAAGGCTCCGAAATGGATTGAAGGCAAGGATCGCGCTCAATTCACTATCTAATCGATAGTTCATTAATGAATCCTTGGCGGCCTGTTTATCAGGCCGCTTCGCATTTCTTGGCCATGCAATCAATGATTAATAATTCTAATCTTTCTCCGAATTTAATATTAGGTGAACCATCTTCTAAAATTAATAAATCTGATTTATATGACCTAATTAATGGATTTTTCATTTTTTTACCCGATTTAATGATGGGGGATGCTGAATCCATCATCAATTTATGTTCTGGGTAAATATCTAATATCTGAGGGTGTAGTTTAAGAAATCCATCCTCTACTAATATGGGGATATTACGAGTGTGGGTGTTTTTGCTCAGATAACTAGTTAGGTGAACCTGTTCAACAGGTGATATCTGAGCATCGATATAAATGACATCTGGCGCCAAGGAAACCGATTGCATGAGCGCCTCTAGGCTATCAGCAGTCATATGGAGATTAACATCTGACTTCCATTCTTCAGTCAGTGCCTGAAACCCCTCAAAAGATCCTTCGCGTTTCATGATCGCTAGCAGTAAGAACTGCGCACCACAGCGTTGACGGATACCTAGACGCCTTCTTTTTAAGAGCTGCTCTAGGGAGGAGGTCAGAATGCGGCGGTGACCACCTTGGGTTTTCCAAGCCAGTAATTCGCCCGTTTCAACCATCTTTTGGACGGTACCCAGTGATACTTGTAGATAACGTGCGCTTTGGCGCGTACTCAAGTAGTCCTTAGGATTTTCAAGATTTCTAATTTCCATTATTTATTTCCTGTTAAGTATTTAAAGGAAATTAGATGGTAAAAAGATTTTTATGGTTTGGAAATCAGGCGATTCTGATTTTTCTGTAGGAGATTTCTTACAAGACTCTTGCGAATAACCCTTATTTTATTAGGGGAAAGACCTAACTGCAGACCTGAAAGCTAAGGTTTACAGTCGTATACAGTAAAAAAGTAAGGCAAATAGGTGCTTGGGCGTGTTAAGCTTCTATCTGCGGAACATCCTTCCGTTGCAATTACAACTAGTTCGCAATCCGCTAACCGGTCAAGCCGTGTCGCGGAAGGTTTAACCCACTACAAATTCGGGATACCCGATGAAAGGTGAGCAATATGATGCAGTCCTACAGAGGTAGTTCTTATCTCTTTGGCGGTAACGCCCCCTACGTAGAAGAACTCTACGAAGCCTATCTTGAAAACCCAGCTTCTGTTTCTGACTATTGGCGCGAATATTTTGACAATGTTCAGCATGTGCCTGCTGTTGACGGAAGCACTAAGCGCGACGTGCCACATGCACCAGTCGTTAGTGCTTTTGCAGAAAGAGCCAAACAAGGTCCGATCCGAGTGATTAATGACTCAGCTGACTCTGAGTTAGGCCGTAAACGTGTAGCGGTTCAGCAATTAATTGCTGCGCACCGTAACGTGGGTAACCGTTGGGCTGATCTAGACCCATTAAAGCGCACTGAGCGCCCAAATATTCCAGAACTTGAGCCAGCTTTTTATGGCTTAGGTGATGCCGATATGGAGATTGTGTTTAATACAAGCAACACATTCTTTGGCAAAGACAACATGACTTTGCGTGAGTTGTTACAAAACTTGCGTCAGACTTATTGCGGTACCGTAGGTGCAGAGTTCATGTACATCACTGATCAGAAGATGAAGCGTTGGTGGCAGGAAAAGTTGGAGTCTGCTCGCTCAACACCATCTTATAGCCCTGAGAAGAAACAGCAAATTCTTGAGCGCTTAACAGCTGCTGAAGGTTTAGAGCGTTATTTGCATACTAAATATGTTGGTCAAAAGCGTTTCTCTTTAGAGGGCGGCGAAAGTTTCATCGCTTCGATGGATGAAACTGTGCGCGCAGCAGGTCTTGCTGGCGTGCAAGAAATCGTGATTGGTATGGCCCACCGTGGTCGTTTGAACGTATTGGTTAACACTTTAGGAAAAATGCCTAAAGATTTGTTTGCTGAGTTTGACCATACAGCTCCAGAAGATTTGCCTGCGGGTGACGTGAAGTATCACCAAGGTTTCTCAAGCGATGTGACAACTCCTGGCGGTCCGGTGCATTTGTCTTTGGCATTTAACCCATCTCACTTGGAAATTGTTAATCCAGTGGTTGAAGGTTCTGTGCGTGCACGTATGGATCGTCGTGGCGATACAGCCGGCGCACAAGTGATGCCGATTTTGGTACACGGTGATGCTGCTATTGCTGGTCAAGGTGTGGTGCAAGAGACTTTAGCGATGGCTGAAGTTCGTGGTTATTACACAGGTGGCACATTACACATTGTGATTAATAACCAAATTGGTTTCACAACCTCTGATCCACGTGACTTGCGTTCAACGCTTTACTGTACTGATATTCTGAAGACGATTGAAGCGCCTGTATTGCACGTCAATGGTGATGATCCTGAAGCCGTGGTTTGGGCAACAAACTTAGCTGTGGAGTATCGCAATACATTTAAGAAAGATATCGCTATCGATATCATCTGTTTCCGTAAATTGGGTCACAACGAACAAGATACGCCTGCATTAACGCAGCCATTGATGTACAAGAAAATTGCACAACATCCTGGCACTCGTAAGTTGTATGCGGATAAGTTAGAAGCGTTGAATGTGTTACCTGCTGGTGGTGGTGATGAGATGGTGAAAGCCTACCGTGCCGCGATGGATGCAGGTAAACATACGGTTGACCCAGTGATTTCTAATTTCAAAGGCAAGTATGCAGTTGACTGGAGCCCATTCTTAAATAAGAAATGGACTGACTCTGCAGATACAGCGATTCCTCTAACAGAGTGGAAGCGTTTGGCCGAGCGTATTACAAAAGTGCCAGAAGGTTTTAAACCGCACAACTTGGTTGATAACGTTCTTAACAACCGCGCTGCGATGGGTCGTGGTGAGGTGAACGTTGACTGGGGTATGGGCGAGCATATGGCCTTTGCTTCGTTGGTGGCGAGCGGTTATCCGATTCGTTTGTCAGGCGAAGACTCAGGCCGCGGCACATTTACACACCGTCACGCTGTGATTCATGATCAAAATCGTGAGAAGTGGGATACAGGTACTTATATTCCATTGCAACACGTGGCTGATGGTCAGGCACCATTTACAGTGATTGACTCAATTTTGTCAGAAGAGGCCGTGCTTGGATTTGAGTATGGTTATGCTGCTGCTGAGCCAAATACATTAACTATTTGGGAAGCTCAGTTCGGCGACTTCGTTAACGGTGCGCAAGTGGTGATTGACCAATTTATCGCATCTGGTGAAGTGAAATGGGGCCGTGCTAATGGTCTTGTGATGATGTTGCCACATGGTTATGAAGGCCAAGGTCCTGAGCATTCATCTGCTCGTCCAGAACGCTTCATGCAGCTATGTGCTGATATGAATATGCAAGTTGTTCAGCCAACAACAGCCTCACAAATTTTCCATTTGTTACGCCGTCAAATGATTCGTCAGTTCCGTAAACCTTTGATCATCATGACACCTAAGTCATTGTTGAGAAATAAGGATGCGACATCACCGATTAACGAGTTTACAAAAGGTGAATTCCGTACGGTGATTGGCGAGCTAGATGACAAGATCGATGCGAAGAAGGTAACGCGTTTAGTTGCTTGCTCAGGTAAGGTTTACTACGATCTAGTTAAAGCTCGTGAAGCGAAGAAAGTAGATGATGTGGCATTGATTCGTGTGGAACAGTTATATCCATTCCCACACAAAGCATTTGCTGCTGAAATGAAAAAATATCCAAATTTAGCTGAAATTGTTTGGTGTCAAGATGAGCCACAAAATCAGGGCGCTTGGTTCTTTGTGCAACATAACATTCATGAAAACATGGCCGATGGTCAGAAGTTGGGTTATGCAGGTCGTCCAGCATCTGCATCACCAGCATGTGGTTATGCGCATTTGCATCAAGATCAACAAAAAGCTCTTGTGGATGCAGCATTTGCAAAGCTTAAAGGCTTTGTACTGACTAAATAATTGAAGCAAATTAACTAACAAATACTTTATACAAAGAGGAAAAGAACATGGCTATCGTAGACGTCAAAGTTCCACAGTTATCTGAATCTGTTGCTGAAGCAACCATGTTGACCTGGAAGAAAAAAGCAGGTGAAGCGGTTGCTCAAGATGAGATCTTGATTGAAATTGAAACGGACAAAGTGGTTTTAGAAGTGCCTGCACCATCAGCTGGTGTGTTGGCTGAAATCGTTGTTGGTGATGGCGGCACAGTCGTGTCTGATCAAGTAATTGCAAAAATTGATAGCACTGCTAAAGCTGCCGCTGCTGCTCCTGCAGCCGCTCCAGCTCCAGCAGCTGCTGCCCCAGCGGCAGCACCAGCACCGGCTCCTGCGCCTGTGGCTAGCGCTAAGGCTATGCCATCAGCAGCTAAGTTAATGGCTGAAAATAATCTATCTGCTGTAGCAGGTACAGGTAAAGATGGTCGCGTGACGAAGGGTGATGTCTTGGCCACTTTATCAGGCACAGCTCCTGCAGCTAAAGCAGCTGCACCAGCTCCAGTAGTGAGCAGTGCTAGCGGTCGTCCAGAAGAGCGCGTACCAATGAGCCGTTTGCGCGCACGTATTGCTGAGCGTTTATTACAGTCTCAACAAACAAATGCGATTTTGACAACATTTAATGAAGTCAATATGGCGCCAGTGATGGCTATGCGTAATAAGTACAAAGATCAATTTGAAAAAGAGCACGGCACAAAACTAGGCTTTATGTCTTTCTTTGTTAAAGCTGCTGTGCATGCATTGAAGAAGTATCCAATCTTGAATGCCTCTGTTGATGGTAACGATATCGTTTATCACGGTTATTTTGATATTGGTATTGCTGTTGGTTCACCGCGTGGTTTAGTGGTGCCTATCTTGCGTGATGCTGATCAAATGAGCTTGGCTGATATTGAGAAGAAAATTGCCGAATTCGGTGTGAAGGCTCGTGATGGCAAATTAACATTGGATGATCTATCTGGCGGCACATTCTCTATTTCTAACGGTGGTATTTTCGGTTCTATGTTGTCTACGCCGATCATTAACCCACCGCAGTCTGCCATTTTAGGTATTCATGCAACGAAAGATCGTGCAGTTGTTGAGAATGGCCAAGTGGTGGTTCGCCCAATTAACTACCTAGCTATGTCTTATGACCATCGCATTATTGACGGTCGTGAAGCTGTATTAGGTTTGGTTGCTATGAAAGAAGCCTTGGAAGATCCAGCGCGTCTTTTGTTAGACCTTTAATAGCTTAAAAGATTCGAGGAAAAAACATGAGTCAAAATTTTGACGTTGTTGTGATCGGTGGTGGCCCAGGTGGTTATATTGCGGCCATCCGCGCTGCCCAGTTAGGTTTTAAAGTAGCTTGTGCTGAAAGCAATGCTTATGATGATCCTAAAGGTGAGCCACGTTTAGGTGGTACTTGCTTGAATGTGGGTTGTATCCCATCAAAGGCATTGTTGGCGACATCTGAAGAGTATGAAAAAATTGCTCATCACGTCTCTGATCATGGTATTACTGTGAAAGATGTGAGTGTTGATGTGAAGAAGGTCATTGCTCGTAAAGATGACATCGTGACAAAGATGACTGGTGGTATTCAGTTCTTATTCCGTAAGAACAAAATCACTTTGTTAAAAGGTCATGCATCATTTGCAGGTAAGGGCGCTGATGGCTATCAAATTAAAATTGATGGTAAAGATGCTGGCACTGTAACTGCTAAAAATGTGATTATTGCTACTGGCTCTAAAGCTCGTCATTTACCAGGTATGCCTGTTGATAACGAATTGATTTGCGATAACGAAGGTGCCTTGAAGTTTGGTGCAACACCTAAGAAGTTAGGCGTGATTGGTGCTGGCGTGATTGGCTTGGAGTTAGGTTCTGTTTGGCGTCGTTTAGGTGCTGAAGTGACGATTCTTGAGGCTTTGCCAGGTTTCTTGGCTGCTTGCGATGAAGGTGTTGCTAAAGAAGCGCAAAAATTATTCACCAAGCAAGGTTTGAAGATTAACTTAGGCGTGAAGATTGGCGATGTGAAGACAAGCAAGAAGGGCGTCAGTGTTGCTTACACTGATAGCACAGGCGCTGCGCAAACATTGGATTGCGATCGTTTGATCGTTTCTGTAGGGCGCGTGCCTAATACAGATGGTTTAAATCTAGACGCTGTTGGTTTGAAAGCTGATGAGCGTGGTTTTATTCCTATCGATAACCACACTTGCGCTACTGCTGCTCCTGGCGTTTATGCAATTGGTGACGTTGTACGCGGCCCTATGTTGGCTCATAAAGCTGAAGATGAAGGCGTTTTGGTTGCTGAGATCATTGCTGGCCAAAAACCACATATCGATTACAACTGCATTCCTTGGGTTATTTACACATCACCAGAAATTGCTTGGGTTGGTAAGACTGAGCAACAGTTAAAAGCTGAAGGTCGTGCTTATAAACCAGGACAGTTCCCGTTTGCAGCTAATGGTCGTGCTTTAGGTATGGGTGCTGCTGATGGTTTCGTTAAAGTGTTAGCTGATGCTCAAACGGATGAGATTTTAGGTGTTCACATCGTTGGTAACGCTGCTTCTGATTTGATCGCTGAAGCTGCTGTGGCTATGGAGTTCAAAGCGGCAGCTGAAGATATCGGCCGTGTTTGCCATCCACATCCTAGTCTTTCTGAGGTAGTGAGAGAGGCTGCATTAGCGACAGATAAACGCGCATTAAATATGTAATGTTGGCTAATTACTAGCAATCCTTGGGGGCTATCGAGTTAACAAACTCTTTGGTCCCCAAATTTTTTGTATTGACACAAAATGAAAGTAACTGAGTTTTATCAACGGGAATTAGTCAAGCGTGGCTATGGCAGTGATGCTGCTCAAAAGGCGGCTATTGATCGTTTGCAGCGTTGTCAAAATGAGTGGCTCTCTTACAAAGAGGTGCGTAGTAGTAAGCTGTCTAAGATGATGCGCTTTCCTGAATTGCCTCGCGGTGTTTATATGTGGGGTGGGGTTGGTCGTGGCAAATCATTTTTAATGGATTGTTTTTACGAGGCATCACCGGTTGAAAAGAAAACACGTTTGCACTTTCATGAATTTATGAGGGAAGTGCACCGCGAGTTACAAGACTTGCGTGGCAAGGCCGATCCTTTAGATATTCTGGGGAAAAATATTGCCAAGCGCTATCGCTTAATTTGTTTTGATGAATTCCATGTGAGTGATGTCGCAGATGCCATGATTTTGTACAAACTGCTAGATTCGTTATTTAAAAATCGTGTGCAGTTTGTGATGACGTCCAACTATCGACCTGATTTGCTTTATCCAGATGGGTTGCATCGAGATCGCATCTTGCCAGCTATTGCTTTGTTACAAGAAAAGCTAGACATCATGAATGTCGATGCGGGTATTGATTATCGTCAGAAGGTGATGGAGCAGGTTCAAGCGTATTACTGCCCATTGGGCCCTGAAACAACCGCAACGATGAGTCGAGTGTTTGAGAACGTAGCGGAAGCTCATGATGAGCAAGATCCAACTTTGCATATCGAGGCGCGTGAAATTCGTGCGATCAGACGAGCAGGTGGTGTTGCTTGGTTTGATTTCAAAACACTCTGTGGTGGACCTCGATCACAGAATGATTATTTAGAAATTGCTAATTTGTTTCATACGGTTTTATTGTCAGATGTGCCCTATATGCCTCCTAAGATGGCTAGTGAGGCGCGACGATTTACTTGGCTAATAGATGTTTTTTATGACCATAAAGTGAAATTAATTATTTCTGCTGAGGTATCTGCTGAACAGCTCTATACCGAAGGGCAGATGGCTAATGAGTTTCATCGCACCGTTTCAAGAATAGTTGAGATGCAATCAAAAGAGTATCTTGAGGCGCCAAGGCGTATCGTTGATACGAGATTGACCTAAACCGGTAAAATCTAGCCATGCACACAATCAATGCCGATCTGCATTGCCATTCCGTGGTTTCTGATGGAACACTTACTCCAGAAGCTTTGGCTACTCGTGCAAAAAATAATGGTGTGCAAATATGGTCTTTAACTGATCACGATGAGTTGGGTGGTCAGAAGCGTGCTAAACAAGCGGCTCTTGCGTTAGAGATGCAATATATTTCTGGGGTTGAAATATCAGTCACTTGGTGTGAGCAAACAGTTCATATTGTTGGTCTTGGTGTGGATGATGAGAACCAGACTTTAATTGATGGGCTTTATAAAACACGTAACGGACGCTCTGAGCGAGCTAAAGAGATGTCGGCTCAGTTAGAGAAAGTAGGGATCCCTAACGCTTATGAAGGTGCACTTCATTTCGTGGGAAATCCAGAATTGGTCTCTAGAACCCACTTTGCTAGATATTTGGTGGAAGCGGGTATTTGCAAAAATACGAATGAAGTCTTCACTCATTATTTAATAGAAGGCAAACCTGGTTTTGTGCCCCATGCTTGGGCTAGCTTGGAGCATGCGGTGACATGGATTAACGGTGCTGGCGGGGTGGCGGTGGTTGCTCATCCTGGACGTTATCGCTATACCTCTTTGCAGTTAACTCAGTTATATGAGCAATTTAAAGATCTAGGTGGCAGGGGTATTGAAGTGGTGACGGGAAGTCATACTGCCAGTGAGTTCAAAACTTTTGCTAAAGTAGCGCAGCAGTACGATTTTTTGGCTTCCAGAGGGTCTGATTTTCATGATCCAAAAGAGAGTCATATAGATTTGGGACAATTACCAGATCTACCATCGCAATTACGACCTGTTTGGTCGGTGTTTCAATAAGAGATATATGTTTTCTGAACGAGTTCTATCCGGTATGCGCCCAACAGGCGCTTTGCATTTAGGCCACTATCATGGTGTTCTTAAGAATTGGGTCAAGCTACAGGCTGAGTACCCATGTTATTTCTTTGTGGCTGATTGGCATGCCTTAACCACTCACTACGAAACCCCAGACATCATTGAGTCGTCTGTATGGGATATGGTGATCGATTGGTTGGCAGCGGGTATTGATCCGACACAGGCCACACTATTTATTCAAAGCAAAATTCCTGAGCATGCAGAGCTTTTCTTATTGTTAGCGATGGGTACGCCTTTGGGTTGGTTAGAGCGGGTGCCTACCTATAAGGATCAAATCGAAAAGCTAAAAGAAAAAGATTTGCAAACCTATGGTTTCTTAGGCTATCCATTGATGATGGCTTCAGACATTTTGATTTATAGAGCGCAACATGTTCCAGTGGGCGAGGACCAAATTCCTCATGTGGAGATGACGCGTGAAGTGGCACGTCGTTTTAATTATCTTTATGGACGCGAGCCAGGTTTCGAAGAGAAAGCTTTGGAAGCTGCTAAAAAGTTGGGCAGCAAGCGGACTAAATTGTATTTAGAGTTGCGTACAGAGTATCAAGAAAAAGGCCATGAAGAAGCGCTTGAGCAGGCTAGAGCAGTATTGGCTGATGCGCAAAGTCTATCGATGGCCGATCGTGAGCGTTTATTTGGTTATCTAGAAGGTGCTCGAAAAATCATTCTTCCAGAGCCGCAAGCTTTGTTAACTAAAGAGTCGCGGATGCCTGGTCTAGATGGTCAGAAGATGTCGAAGTCTTATGGCAATACGATTGCCTTGCGTGAAGATGCTGCTTCGATCGAGAAAAAGGTTAGAACAATGCCAACAGACCCAGCTCGTGTTCGTAAAACGGATGCGGGGGATCCTGCGCGTTGTCCAGTATGGCAGCTTCATCAGGTTTATTCGGACGATGAGACTAGGGCTTGGGCAGAAAAAGGCTGTAAGAGTGCGGGCATTGGTTGTATTGAGTGTAAGCAGCCAGTGATTCAAGGTATTTTGAAAGAGCAGCAACCGATGATGGAGCGCGCTCAGATTTATTTGGATGATCCTAGCTTATTAAGAGCTATCATTGCTGATGGTTGCGATAAGGCTCGTAAAGTGGCTCAGGAGACGATGCGCGACGTACGCGAGGCGATGGGGCTTGATTACAGTTAAAGAGGCTGTGGGGGCGGATTTAACTGCCTCGGCCTGGGTGACTCAGCATGCCCCTAAAATTCCTCGGGGTGGGCGTGTCATGGACTATGCCTGCGGTCATGGGCGCCATACATTTTGGTTGGCATCTCAAGGGTATGAGGTGTTAGCGCTTGATCAAAACCAAGATGCTTTGGCTGCTGTCGCCGAAAAAGCTGATCAGCTTGGCTTGCCTGTAAAAACACAAGTTATTGATTTGGAAGAAGATAATTGGTCATTGGCAGGTTCTGAGCACGCCAAAGCTTATGACGGGCTGATTGTGACTAATTACCTATATAGGCCTTTTTTACCCCGATTACCTGAGCTATTGAAGGATCATGGGGTTTTGATTTATGAAACATTTGCCCAGGGGAATGAGGTTTTCGGTAAACCTAGCAACCCTGATTTTTTATTATGTCCCAATGAATTGCTTGGTTTTGCTGGAAATATGCAAATTTTGGCCTATGAAGACCTAGAAATTCACTCGCCAAAACGTGCGTGTATTCAGAGAATCTGCGCTGTTCCGCTACAATCAAAAACATGACTAAATTAGCTAAAAATATCTCTGGAAGTTTGGTGGCTATCGTGACGCCTATGCGTGCCGATGGCAGTCTTGATCTACCTGCTTTGCGTCAATTAATTGATTGGCATATTGAACAGGGTACAGACGGTATCGTGATCGTTGGAACAACCGGCGAGTCACCGACAGTTTCTGTAGAAGAGCATTGTGAGCTCATCAAGGTCACTGTAGAACATACAGCTAAGCGTATTCCAATTATTGCGGGCACGGGTGGTAATTCAACAAGTGAAGCCATTGAATTAACTGAGTACGCTAAAAAGGTAGGTGCTGATGCTAGCCTACAAGTAGTCCCGTACTACAACAAGCCAACTCAAGAAGGTATGTATCAGCACTTCAAGACGATTGCTGAGAAAGTTGATTTGCCAGTTATTTTGTATAACGTACCTGGACGTACAGTTGCCGATATGAGCAATGACACAATCATTCGTTTGGCGAAAGTGCCGGGTATTACAGGTATTAAAGATGCAACAGGTAATTTAGAGCGCGGTACACAGTTAATTGCTGGATTAAAAGCTGCTGGTGCTCATGATTTTGCTGTTTATTCTGGTGATGATTTAACTGCTTTGTTCCTCATGTTGATGGGTGGTCAAGGCAATATCTCTGTGACTGCTAATGTGGCCCCTAAGTTGATGCATGAGTTATGTGTTGCTGCTATGGCTGGTGATATGGCTACAACAAGAGAGATTCAATATAAGTTGTTAGCTGTTCATAAATCAATGTTTGTTGAAGCGAATCCAATTCCAGTGAAGTGGGCTTTGCATGCCATGGGTAAGATGGATTCAGGAATTCGTTTACCGCTAACAACATTGAGTAATGATTTACAACCACTTGTTAGAGAAGCTTTAAGAGCTGCTGGTTTATTGGCTTAATCCATAGTTAACAGATATAGATATTACTTAGGGAAATTTATGCGTCACTTATCTTTTAAATCTAGCTCAGCAGTATTGACGCTAGTGATGGCAACTGGCTTATTGATGTCAGGTTGCTCAACAACATTTTCTGGTGACACGATTGACTATAAGTCAGCTGGTGAGAAGAAGGGGCCTAATCTTGCCTTCCCTCCAGATATGAGTGTTGTGAACGGTGATAAGCGTTATGTTGTGCCTGATGGTGGTGCTACGCTGTCTGGATATAGCGCTGTAGCAGGTACAGCTAAACCTGAAGGTAAAGAAAAAGTTTTGCCTGCGGTTGAAGGTATGCGCATTGAGCGTGATGGCAATCGTCGTTGGTTGGTGGTGTCTAAGCCAGCTAAAAATGTGTACCCAAGTGTGCGTGAGTTTTGGCAAGAGTCAGGTTTCTTATTGCTAACAGACTCTCCTGAGACTGGCATTATGGAAACTGATTGGGCAGAGAACCGCGCAAAGATTCCACAGGACTTTATTAGAAGAACTTTGGGTAAGGTGTTGGATTCTCTATATTCAACAGGTGAGCGCGATAAGTTCCGTACTCGTCTAGAGACTAATGCGAAGGGTGAGACAGAAATCTACATTACTCATCGTGGTGCAGCTGAGCAGTTAACTGGTAGTGATAAGAGTCAAACTATTTGGACCGCTCGTGCCAATGATCCAGAATTAGAAGCAGAGTTCTTGGCTCGTTTGATGCAACGTCTTGGCTACACAGAAACTGCTGCTAAAGCATCAGTTGGTAGCAAAGAGACAAGTGCACCTAAAGTGTCTTACTTGAAGAAAGAGTTAACGCCACGTCTAGAGTTCCCTGCAAACTTTGATCGTGCATGGCGTGAAGTGGGCGTTGGTTTAGATCGCTCTAACTTCATGGTGGATGATCGTGATCGTGCGCAAGGTATTTACTTCGTACGCTTCTTAAATCCAAAAGATCTATCTGGTGATCGTGGATTCTGGGAGAAGATGTTCAGCAGCAAGTCTGAAGAAGACATGAAGCGCGCTAAACGTTATCGTGTGATCGTGAAAGAGACTTCTGGCGTGATTGTGGTCACCGTACAGGACGATCGAGGTACGCCTGAGGTAGGTGAGGCAGCGATCCAGTTGCTCAGCTTGCTAGATCAGCAATTAGGTAAGTAATAAAAAGAAAAGGCCAGATATATCTGGCCTTTTTTAATGACTAATTTTTTTCTTAAGTTCCAAAAATTAATGGAACAAGTATCAAAACTAATAGCCATAAAAAAAGCCACCCGAAGGTGGCTTTTTACATCTTAAGAAGGATTACTTCTTAGCTGGTTCTGCAGCAGGAGCAGCTGGAGCAGCAGCAGGAGCAGCTGGAGCAGCAGCGTCAGCAGCTGGAGCAGCTGGAGCTGGAGTTTCTTTTTTACCACAAGCTGCCAAAGCAACTGCTAACAAAGAAGCGATCAATAGTGATTTTTTCATTTTATTTCCTTAAAAGATTAGCTAATCATCTAACGGTGATTTAGACCGGATACTTCAGATCCTTAGTAAACCAAGTAACCGATGCATCAGCTATTAATTATAAATAAATTTTCAAAAATTACTAGCGTTAACCCTAGAGCTAAATAAGGGAGAGCCAGCCAGCGCAATAAGCCTCAAACCATGGGTTCTCGGGGTCACCCATTATTTGCTGAAGTGGGCGCTGCTCTTCTTTTGTAAGGTATTGATTTGTAGATATTTTTTTCCATAGACCCCAGTCATCCGCCTGATTGTCGCTCACGCTTTCCCCGTTCAAATAGATAAATTCTTGATCGTGCAAGATTTTTGAGAGGGGTGATAAGGCAATTCCTGTGCTTCTGAGAGTCTTTCTGAAGGCGTCAAAATCTAGCAATGGGTCAGGTGGGGTAAAGACTGTTTGGGGCTTGGGTTCGCTAAGGATACTAGCTAAGGTGCAAGAAATATCGCTATGGCTCCAGTGGATTTGATTAATCTTCTGGTGAATCGCTTGTACGAGTGCAGTAGGGACTAAGGCTGAATCTTGGATAGCCAATTGCTTTGGGTCTGCGTATAGTTGATTGAGTTCGGGATCATTCTCTAGAACTTCAGTTGTGCGCCATAATATTTCCGAGATGAGGTCTTTATAGTTTGGTGCTTTAAATCCAACAGACCAAGTTTGGCAGCCCGCATCAACTGCGATGCCGTCATGAGCGACATTAGGTGGTAAGTACAACATATCACCTGGCTCTAAAACCCAATCTTGGGTGGGTTTAAAGTTTTTTAAAATTTTTAGCGGTAGGCCTTCCTTGAGGCTATGATCTTTTTGTGTGGAGATACGCCAGTTTCTATGCCCAGCCATCTGGATTAAAAATACATCATAAGAGTCTAAGTGTGGACCAACGCCACCGCCTGGCCCTGCAATGCTAATCATTAAATCATCAAGGCGTGCCTCGGGGATAAATTTGAACCAAGACATCACTGTTTTTGCTGCAGGATGATGACCATTAACTCCCTGGACTAATAAGGTCCAGTTTGGGTCAGTTAGTTGGGGTAATTTTTTGGGCTTAAAGGGCCCATGCTTTAAAGACCACGGTTGGCTTTGTACTAAGCGCGATTCAACATTTTTTTGTGAAGATAACTTAGCTAGTTCAGCCATTGATAAAGGGCTATCTAATGATTGGCCGGCTAATTTGGCTAGAGCAAAGGCTGGGATGGCTCCTCTAACTAATAGGGGCTTTTTTTGCCAATAATCTTTCATGAAGCGCTCTGGGCTCATGCCCGCTAACAGGGCCCAAGCCTCTTGGGTGGGCAATGGTTGCGGTGGTTTGGGAGGCAGGTAAGCGGAGGTCTTATTTGATTTCATGATGGGTTTGAGGCTTTATTGGGCAGAGTCACGTAAAATACGTTCTATGAAAGTTCAAAAGAATACTATTGTTTCACTGAAATACCGTTTAACAGATGCTCAAGGTAATTTGATTGAGGAATCAGCGGGCCCTATGGTTTATTTGCATGGCGGTTACGACGGTACCTTCCCAAAGATAGAAGAAGCAGTGGATGGACATGATATTGGTTATGAGACCACGATTCAATTAGAGCCAGCAGATGCTTTCGGTGATTATGATCCGGAGTTATTAAAGATTGAAGCTCGTACGCGTTTCCCTGAGCCCTTAGAAGTAGGGATGCAGTTTGAGGGATTATTAGAAGATGCGGAAGCTGACTCTGATGTAGATGAAGACGATGCGTTGATTTATACAGTAACGGATTTGGCTGAAGATAAAGTGGTTTTAGATGGCAATCATCCTTTAGCAGGACTTGCTCTGAAATTTTGGTTGCAGATTTCCGATGTGCGCGAAGCTACAGAAGAAGAGGTTGAAGAGGGACATCCTAAAGGCGCTTTTGGTTTAGATGTGGATGGCGATGCCGAAGATGATGATGGGGATGATGATTACCCTGCGCCAACAGCACAAGGACAGCGTCCAACGCTCCATTAATTTTTTTACCCTTATACCTAGCAATAAGCCCTAATGAAGAATTTATTAGGGCTTATTTTTTAGCTGGTAAAGCATATCCAAAGCTTCTTTAGGGCTTAGGTTATCAGGGTTGATTTGATCAAATTCTTTGAGAAGCGCTAATGCTTTTTCTTGATCTGGGTGCGAAGAGATCACCTCTGGTTCATCTACATGACTAAATAAATCCACTTGTTTGCTGTCTTGGTTGGCAGCTTCTTCAAGTCGGTATAAATGTTTTTTAGCCTCTTTAATCACTTCTTGTGGCACGCCTGCTAGTTGTGCCACTTGTAAACCATAACTTTGGTTAGCGTGGCCAGGTTGCACAGTATGTAAAAAGACAATACCTTGACCTTTTTCAACAGCGCTTAGGTGCACGTTAGCGCATTGAGGATATTTGCTTGGCAGGCTAGCTAATTCTAAGTAGTGAGTGGCAAATAAAGTCCAAGAGCGATTCTTTGATAAGAGTTGCTGTGCAATGGCCCAAGCAAGCGCTAGGCCGTCAAATGTGGATGTGCCTCGGCCAATCTCATCCATTAAAACTAATGAATGGGCAGTGGATCGATGGAGAATAGCTGCAGCTTCTGTCATCTCAACCATGAAGGTTGATCGACCACTTGCTAAATCATCAGCAGCGCCAATGCGGGTAAAGATCCGATCAATCGGTCCAATGGTAGCTTGAGCAGCTGGCACATAGGAACCTACATACGCTAGCAAAACAATTAATGCGATTTGTCGCATATAGGTTGATTTGCCGCCCATGTTTGGGCCGGTAATTAACAGCATACGTCGGCTGTTATCGAAATGAACATCATTCGGTGAAAAAGCTTCAGAGCGTTTGGCTAGTTGGTCTTCAACAACTGGATGGCGACCACCTTCTATGTGAAGTCCTGCTTGATCAGTTAAGGTAGGGCGATGCCAACCCAAGGTTTGGGCGCGTTCTGCGAATGTCGCCAACACATCGGTTTGTGCTAGCGCAATAGCGGTTTGTTGGCAGCTAGCTACATGTTGTTGTAATTCAGTTAAGAGCGCTTCGTATAGTTGTTTTTCTAAAGCGAAGCTGCGTTCTTTAGCTGATAGCGCTTTATCTTCAAAGGCTTTTAATTCTGGTGTGATGTAGCGCTCAGCATTTTTGAGCGTTTGTCTGCGACGATAATCTTCAGGAACTTTATCAGCTTGGCCGTTGGTAACTTCAATAAAAAATCCGTGCACTTTATTAAATTCAACTCGTAAATTGGCAATTCCCGTTCTTTCTCGCTCACGGGTTTCTAAGTCTAATAAGAATTGACCGCAGTCATCACCTAAGCGACGTAGCTCATCTAGTTCAGCGTTGTAGCCATCAGCAATGACGCCGCCTTCACGAATAACGACAGAGGGTTCGGGAGCAATGGCTCGCTGTAGTAACCCTAAAACAGGTGGAGCTTTCGCTAGGGCGTTCGCTAATTCATTTAAGAGAGGTGATTGAGCGCCAAGAGGTCTTAGTTGATTAGCTAACTCTGGTAGCGATGCTAGTGTGTCACGTAAGCTACTGAGGTCGCGAGGCCTTGCGCTACTTAAGGCTAGTCGCGCACTAATGCGCTCGACATCGGCAATTTGCCTCAGAGCGCTACGGATATGCTCTAAAGTAAACGATTGCTCGATAAGCACTTCAATGGCTTGATGCCTGCGTTGAATTGTTGTAGCGTCTCTGAGTGGGTGGTGTAGCCAATGCCTTAAAAGGCGACTGCCCATTGCGCTTGAGCAAGTATCGAGTAGTGAGAAGAGGGTGGGTTCTGTTTCACCGCGCAATGTTTCTGTAATTTCTAAATTTCTTCTGGTGGCTGCATCGATGCCAATATAACTAGCATCTTCTTCTACTTGGCATTGTTGGATATGAGGCAATTTCCCATGCCAACCTAATCCTTGTGTATTAGCCCCATAAGCAAGTACCGCAGCAACTGCAGCTAAAGCGGCTGCAAAATGATCTTCTTGATCAATGCCGATACCTTGCAAACTGCTCATTTGGAAAATATCTTTTAATCGACGTGAGCCTTCATCTGGTGCCCAAACCCAATCAGGAATATGGTTGCCAGATAAATGAACTTCGGACCAATGAGAGTCTCTTAAAGCTTCTTTAATTTGTTGGTCGGCGCCTAATGGGCAAAGAATTTCAACGGCCTGGATGCGTGCTAAGTACTGAGCTAGTTCTGTAGGGGTACATTGAGCGATGCGTAGATGGCCACTTGCTACAGTTAACCAAGCTAAACCCCAGGAATTTTTTTTGGAGTTAGGGAAGATGGCTAGCAATGGGGCATCATGACGATCGTTCATGAGTGCTGAGTCTGTCAGTGTGCCAGGGGTAATGACGCGCATGACTCGGCGCTCGACAGGTCCTTTGCTTTCAGCAGGGTCGCCAACCTGTTCAGCAATGGCGACAGACTCTCCTGATTTAACTAGTTTTGCTAAATACTGTTCTGCCGCATGGTAGGGGATGCCTGCCATTTTGATCGGGTTGCCAGCTGATTGGCCACGTTGAGTGAGTGTGATGTCTAAAATACGCGCAGCTTTTTCTGCATCATCAAAAAACAACTCATAGAAGTCGCCCATGCGAAAGAACACCAAGGCGTGCGGATGCTCTGCCTTGATGCGTAAAAACTGCTGCATAGCAGGCGTGTGCTTGGCTAACTCCTGTGGATTCATGGATTAGCTAAGGTCTTCCGGAGTAATGCCGTAAGCTGTAAATGAGTGCTGAGAATCTGGGGTTTGGACAATACGTGCAGGAATGCCAACAGCTGTTGCACCCGCTGGCACTGCTTTAAGTACAACCGCATTCGATCCAATGCGAGCGCCTTCACCAACCGTGAATCCACCCAATACTTTTGCGCCAGCACTAACAACAACACCTGCTTCTAATGTTGGGTGACGCTTAGTGCCTTTGTATAAAGAGGTTCCACCTAAAGTAACGCCTTGATAGATGGTGCAATCATCACCAATCACAGTTGTTTCACCAATCACCACGCCTAATCCGTGATCAATAAACACTCGTCGACCAACAATCACAGCTGGATGAATTTCAATTCCTGTAATAAAGCGTGATGTGTGAGAAACAATCCTCGCTAATAATTTGAGCCCTACATGCCACAAAAAGTGAGCGATACGATGAAGCCAAATGGCGTGCAAGCCTGGATAGCAGAGAATAACCTCTAGGCGGCTACGAGCTGCAGGGTCACGGGCAATGATGGAGTCAATATGTTCGAATAAAGGCATTATTTGATTTTACCGTGTAGAAGCATTTGTTTCGCAATCCCGCGTAAAAGGTCAATTTCTTCTTTCTGAAGTCCTGATCTAGCAAATAAAGCTTGTAGTCTGGGCATGAGTTTTTTGGGGTTCTGGGGGTCTAGGTAGCCGATAGCTTCTAAACCTTGTTGCCAGTGGTCAAGCATGGCGCTAACAGCTGCTTGATCGGCTAGTTCGGGCGCTTCCGTTCTTAGGTCTTTTGATTGAATATCTAATGCATCCATAAGTCCTTGTCTCATGGAGTAGGTTACAAGCATCATGGCTTGAGCTAGATTAAGGGAAGGGTAGTCAGGGTTGGCATCAATCCAAACTCGGTGGGTGCAGTGCTTTAGATCCTCGTTATCTAGTCCTGTGCGCTCTGTGCCAAATACGAATGACACAGGTGTTTGCGCAATAGCAGCAGTTGCTGCTAG
>Ga0213918_1000080_pt1 | contig 47711 bp, 43 predicted proteins | sample McNCre217MG_FD_163422 | JGI IMG/M metagenome (GOLD analysis project Ga0213918, IMG submission 163422) | Freshwater microbial communities from McNutts Creek, Athens, Georgia, United States - 2-17 MG | ecosystem: Environmental > Aquatic > Freshwater > Creek | place: USA: Georgia | collected... | reverse complement strand
TGCATCAGTTGCGTAGACAAAACCTGCATCTACCTCACCTCTAGCCACATAATCTAAAGCCTGCCTGACATTTTGAGCGCCAATCACCTTAGGCTCCAACATTTGCCAAAGATGATGTTTCTCTAATACATGTTGGGTATAACGCCCCACAGGCACACTAGCAGGTAAGCCAATAACCACTCGTTGATAGTTATTTTTTAATAAATCACTCAAACCAACGGGGACTTGCTTAGCATTCTTAGGAACCACCAATACTAGGGTATTGGCAGTAAAGTTTCTTCTGGATCCAACATCAATCAAACTTTTATCTTGAGCCATGTCCATCGTCTCTTGATCAGCACTCGCCAACACATCCACTGGTGCGCCTTTAGCTATTTGCTGCAACAACTGACCTGAAGCTGCAAAATTGAATTGAATTTTTATTGTTTTATTTTGCTGCTCGAAAACAGGAGCGATTTCTTTAAAAGCATTCGTTAAACTAGACGCAGCTGAAACGGTCAATACAACAGGACTTTCTGCCCTAGCATAATTAGTCATTGCGAAGATGCTAAGCAAAAGAAGTATTAACTTTTTCATCGAGTTAAAAATCTGTCTCACCTGATTACCTGCTTCACCTGTTTTCGTTATATTTACAAAAGTATAACGAAAGAATGGGATTTCATCACACGGTATTTTTCATGATTAACCAACTTTTTACTTCTCATTAGTTTTTCTTGCTCTTTAATAGGCCCTTTAAAGATTTAATATGGGCGGTATTGGAGGCCAAAGCCTCTTTTTCAAGTAATCGATATTCGTTGATCAACTGATGCCCCACCTCAGTCACAATGGCCCCTCCACCTTTCGTGCCGCCAGAAGAGCCAATCACAACCGGTTTTTTAAAACAATCATTCATCTCATTGACCAATAACCAGGCGCGGTTATAAGACATTTCCAAACTTAATGCTGCCGCACGGATACTCCCTGTCTTTGCAATAGCCTCGAGCAAAGACACCTTTCCAGGACCAATCGCTGGCACATCATCAACATAGATTCTTAAGCGAAAGGACGTTCTAATAGTCATCAGGAATACAGAGGAGAAATGGAAGCTTTATTTTGCTAGATAAGTGATTCCTTAGCAATCCATAAAAAAACCACCTCAATGAACTGATGCTCACAAGGTGGTCAAAAACTGATGGAGTAGTTTTTATTTTTTGTTTTTTACTTTTTGTTTTTTACTTGTATTTGTATTTGTATTTTCAAAAATCAAAACCCAAATAATTTTTTTGGCGTATCCCAAAATAAAGTTTGTCTTTGATTAGCAGTAAATCTCTTTTCCACTAATTTCAGCATCGGGCCATAATCCAAACGATAAGGTGCTTTTAAATAGGGCCAGTCAGAAGCCCAAATACACTGCTCCAAGCCACAATTACTCAAGATAGCGTCTTGATAAGCATCTGTATCAGAAAACGGATAACCCTCTTTAGAGAACTTATAGAACCCAGATAACTTGATATGAGCTAGCTTTTGCTTTCCTAAGTTCAACATTGCCTGGAAACCACTTTGACTAAGGCCATTAGCCACTGTTGGGCGACCACAGTGATCCACCAAGACCTTAACGCCTGCATCAAGTACCCATGGCACAAATTGACTTAATTGATCATGCTCGACTTGATATTGAATAAACATATCTAAATCAGCTAAGTCTTTAAGTAACCGTTGGGTATTAGCGTAATAAGCGACGCCGTTTAGGGCCACATTCATGGCAATACCGACAACTCCTTGAGACTTATAAACGGCTAACTCTTCTTTGGAAATGTCATTTTTAACAACGATGATGCCCTTAAATCGACCATGACCCTGTTTAATCGCATCTAATAGGCATCTATTATCTAAGTTGTAGCCTGAATTTGGCCCGACCAATAAAGCATGCTGAACCCCATAAGTGTCCATCACATGGGAAAAGTAAGATCCCCCGCCAATCTCTTGCCCCGCAGGCTTATAAGACACATCTGGTGCGTATGGAAAGATCTCAGGATCAAGCAAATGACAATGAGTATCTATCTTACGTTCTTCAAAAATACTCATTGCCACCTCTTACTGCCTATATGGGTTGTTTTAAAAAGTTTTTGCAATTTCAGCACGTAGCTCATCCGTAATTTCCGGAGTCACACCAAACCAAGCTTTAAATGCTGGAATCGCTTGATTTAATAACATGCCTAAACCATTCACGGTCAGATTGCCACGTTCACGAGCTTGTTTTAAGAATGGTGTTTCAAGAGGGATATAAATCGTATCTGAAACTAATGCAGTTTTTGGCAATTGATCCAAACGTAAATCAAGCTCTGGCTGGTTATACATTCCTTGATTGGTAGCATTCACGAGCAATGCCACATCAGACACTGCATCGTGACGCTCATCCCAGTTGTAAACCTTAATGGGGCCACCAAACTCATCGGCAAGCGCATCAGCCTTATCTCTACTTCGATTAAAGAGCCTAATTTCTGTAGCTCCCTCTTCAATCAAACTAACTAACAAAGCTCTAGACACACCGCCTGAGCCGATAATCGTGATAGGGCCCTCATCCGCACGCCAATTAGGTTTAACGTCTCGAAGGCTTTGAATATAGCCAAAGCCATCATTATTAAAACCGTGTAAAGATCCATCTGGTTGAACAACGATGCAATTAATCGCACCCATTTTTTTAGCAATAGGATCCAAATAATCCATCAATTGCATCGCTTCAACTTTATGCGGCGCTGTCACGTTAGAGCCAGCAATACCTAAAGCTGGCATCCCACGGATAGCATCTTTCACACTACCTGGCTTAACAGCAAACTTCCCATAAACACCATTTAACTGATGCTTTTTGATCCAATAGTTATGAATCACTGGGGATCTGGATTGCTCAACAGGCCAACCCATCACACCAGCTAAAACAAATTTCTTTTCCATCATCAAACCTTAACAATACTTTTACGACTATTAATCAATAGTCGATTAATCAATTATTTTTTATTAACTGGCGGAAGAATGTCTGTTACAACTTGCTTCTTACCCACCACTTTAGTCATATAGCTTTCACGATCCAAGTCACCATTTGCGTCAAATGAAACATCTAACAAAATACCTGGATTGGTTTTTGCTGAAAGTGATACATTTTTCATAGCGGCAGCAAAAGCTTTTGAATCAAATTTACCAATTTTCTCAGTAACTGCCTTGATGATGTACATACCTGTATAACCTTTTAGGCCATTGTGGTCTGTACGAGTTTTGTACTCTTTCTGATAAGCAGCATCAAACTTTTTAACATTTGCCTGAGGCGCATCAGCTGTTAAACCAACGTGAGCAATCGCGCCATCAGCAAACTCACCTGCCAACTCGATTACTTTTTGGCTAGTTAATACGGTTTCACCAATCACAGGCTTGTTATAGCCTTGTTTCTTTAATTCACGTAAGGCACGAGCAGCTTCTTCTTCATTGGTATAAACAAATACCGCATCACTATTTGATTGCTTCACTTTAATCACAGCACTACTAAAGTCAATCTGACCAGATTCTGTTGAAACATCAGCGCCAATTTTTACGCCATTATCTTGCAAGGCTTTAATAATTAGATCGCGACCACCCTTACCAAAGTCATTGTTCACATAAATGATGTCAACTGTTTTAGCTTTAACTTTTTCTTTGATATATCTTGCAATCTTTGGCATTGCAGATGCTTGCGTAAATGATGTTCTAAAAATATATGGGTTACCTTGCTGAGTAATGGCTGCTGCCTCTCCACCTGTGAAGTTTGGAATCTCAGCTTGGCGGGTCACGCTCATACTCACCATTACTGAACCAGAAAATACTGGGCCCATCACAACATAAGCACCGCTATCAACTGCCTGCAATGCCAAACCTTTAGCAACGCCTGGGTTGGACTGTGTATCAAGAGAGATGTAATCAATCTTTTTACCCAAAATGCCACCCGCAGCATTAATTTCTTTAACGGCCAATTTAGCGCCGTTATCAAAATTTGAACCGGAAGTAACGCCAGCACCTGACAATTCAACCAAACCAAAAATCTTGACGTTTTGGCCATAAGCAGTGGCAGTAGAAAAGGCAACTGCTAACGGCATTAAATATTTAAATATTTTTTTCATGAAATGCTCCCCTAGTAAATTAATCAGCTAATTTGCAACAATTCACTATAGTCAAATTGCTGTCATTTGAATAGATTCTTTATTATCATAGGCAATAACTTCTAGTTATCACATCAACATGAAAATACAAGCACTCAAAGCACTGGTGAACGCCATCGAATTAGGTAGCTTACGAGCTGCGGCCAAGGAAATGCAAGTCTCCCAGCCGGCCATTACCAAGATTATCCAAGAGCTAGAGGAGCATCTGTCCACTACTCTTTTAACCCGCACCAAAACAGGCGTGAGCCCCAGTGCGCAAGGGTTAACCCTATATAAATATGCGCAAAATGTTTTACAAGAATTAGAAAAAGCTGAAAAAGAAGTGGCTCAAATTAGCCGCAGAAGTAATGAAGAAATCACAATTGCTGTCGTGCCCATGGCTCTATCTTTATTAATCCCGGAAACTATTCGAACATTTAGCGCCCAATTTCCTGATGTTGCCATCTCACTGATGGAAGAGCTTTATATCGCACAACTTAAACAATTAAGATCTGGCGAAATTGATATGGCCATTGGACCTATTCCTCAAGATCTCATCCCCGGTGAGTTCCATGTAGAGAAATTAATTCCCATCGAAATGGTGATTGCCAAAAAGAAAAATTTAAAAATAAAGTCTCCCGCGAACCTCGAAGATTTAAAAGATTTAAAGTGGGTTTACACCAGCAAGCGGCCTACTAGTGGGTACGCCAAGGTGCTATTCGAAAACAACAACATCACACCCCCACTACCAGGGGCCACCGTTAACTCAACCCTAGGATTAATCTCATTAATTGCCACAGGCAACTATGTGGGACTCATGCCCAAGAAATTAATGGAGTCCCCCATTGCCAAAAAATATCTTTGCCAAATAAAAACGGTGGAACCGCTGCTCAAATTAACCTTAGGCGTGATCGTTCGGCACGATAAGTTTTTATCACCTTCTATTAAAAACTTCGTCAAGCATTTACATCGTGCGGCCGCACATATTTAACTTCTTTTTAAAACCACTAACTCAGGTCTAGCTGTATCACTCTTTGATTTAATAGGTGGCACCGGTAAGGCATGACTGCCAGGCTCAATCACAAAGTGATGCTCCATCGAATACCAAGGCCCTTTAGCATCCGAATCAGGTGCTTCCCCGCGTTGATCATGTTCATCATGGAAAACATACTGAGCCACCAACGCTTTAGTAACACCAAATTGCACATCAGACTCTAGATATGGGTCATCGTTGGAGTAGACCTGAGAAAACTGAGTCTTATACCCCTCTTTGTTAATCATGAAATGAATATGCGCTGGTCTCATATTGTGGCGACCTTGTTTGCGCAATAAATCACCAACGGGCCCTGAAACAGGTATCGGGTAACCAACAGGTTTCACACTTCTAAACCAAATATGGCCATTTTCATCCGTTTTAAAGCTGGCGCGCAAATTCATATCTGCTTGACTAGGATCTTGATTTTCGTAATAACCCTCTGTAGAGCAATGCCAAACATCAACACGCGCATCAGCAACCGGATGACCTTGTTGATCTTTAATATAAGCATCCACAAAGATAGGCAAGCCTGGCATATCTGAGCGAACCAAATTAGATCCATTAGGCATAATCGGTTGATCACCACGCCAGAACGGCCCCATCATATTAGCTGTTGTCTTATCTTGACCTTTATTACCGTTATTCAATAGACAAACCAAGGCAGATACACCCAAGGATCCACCTGATAAAACCACTTCATTATGAGAAGGTGTTGTTAGCTGCCCTAGCTTAGCGATGATGCCGCAAGCTTGATGGTACTCAGCCTCAGTTAACTTAGCTTCGCGCACAAACGCATGAAGGTGTTTGACTGCAATTGACATAATTTCTTTAAAGCGCTCATCACTTGATCGAGCAAGCTCAGCTAAAACTGCCTTCGTGACATCTTCTTGATTTTCAATCATCATGTTCACACCTCATTTGCAATCATTAAATATTAACTTTTGGAAGATTATCTGACTTACCTGAATCAAGCTGGCTTAATTAATTAGGCCCGCTGCAATATTGATGGTTAAGGCCAATAAAGAAGTATTAAAAATGAAGGCCACTAAGCCCTGCACCATCACCAATCTTCTAATTTGCGAACTAGCAATACCCACATCAGCAGTTTGCGAGGTCATGCCGATAACCATTGCAAAATATAAAAAATCTGAATAAATCGGTAAATCTTGTTCAGGGAACATCAACCCAGACTGCCCGAATCTTTCTTTATTTAGATAATAAAGATGGGCATAGTGCAAAGCAAAGCTGACATGAACCAATAACCAAGAGATGGCAAATGTACCTACTACCAATACAACATGAATCCCTTGTCCCAAGCTGCCTCTATCTTTAAGGCCTGATAGTTCAAAAAGAATAGCCCCCAAACTAGCTACAGCCGCAAAAATCGTGATGGTCAAAATAACGAGCGCCCCTTCATCTTGGAGTTTGGCTCGCATTTTCATAGCCTCTAATGGAGCAGTCCACAGCATCCACAAGGCTAGCAATAGATAAAACCCTGCGCCCAAATCCCAAGTTAAGAGTAGTCGAGTTGAATCAGTCAGATGTCTAGGCAATAAAATGCTCGCCAATAACCCTATAGCAATAGCGGTCAATAATCTCGGCCTTACGCGAATAGCATGTAAAAATCTTAGAAAAATAATCTGGGGAGATCTCATGGTTATTGACCCTCTTGAACTATCACGGCAGTATGCCATGCTAGCCTATAGATAGGCGGTTTGAAGTCATTTAAAATTCACAATCCTGTGCTAGGATGGCGCCGACTAGTCAACTGATGTTTTCATTTAAAAAGCCCATGCGTATCAAACCAACCAACTCTCTCTCTTTATTTGCTTTATTTATTTGCAGTGGAGCTTTTATTAATCAAGCTTATGCGCAAGCAACGGCTGATGAAACCCCAGAGACTTGGAGCGTTCACGCACAAGCGACTTATGTTAATCAGCAAAAAAATAACTTTTCAACGCTTTATCACGGTGAAAATAGCCTACTTAATAAATCTGAAGGTAGCGGTAAAAACAGCTATAGCTTTAGCGCCACCGCTTTTTTAGGTACTCGCTTATGGGATGGCGCTGAGGCTTATTACAACGCTGAAATGTTCCAAGGCATCCCCTTCGGCTCTCAATTAGTAGGATTAGGTGGCTTTCAGAATGGTGAATTACAAAAAGGTGCTTTTACATCGCCGGTGTACTACAACGCCCGCGCTTTTGTTCGTCAAACCTTTGGTTTAAGTGGCGATCAAGAGTTTCTTGCTAGTGAAGCTAATCAATTAGCAGGTCATGTTGATAAAAACAGATTGGTATTTTCTTTTGGTAAATTTAATACCTTAGATTTTTTCGATGACAATACTTATAGTCACGACCCTAGAACTCAGTTCCAGAACTTTGCCATTTTCTCTATGGGCGCTTATGGCTACGCCGCAGACACAAAAGGCTTTACTTACGGTGCTGTAATGGAGTGGTACCAAGGCGACTGGATTGCAAGAATTGCTCGCTTAGCGCTTCCTAGCATTCCTAATACATCATCACTTGATCACAGTCTTTCAAAACATTATGGCGATCAAATTGAAGTCACCCGCACCTATCAGTGGAATGGTCAGCCAGGTGCTATTCGCGCGCTCTACTATGAGCAACATGCTTTTATGGGTGGCTATCAAGATGCCCTGAATGCAATGACACCAAACACAACCCCCGACATTACAGCCGTACGTCAAAATGGTACCAAGTCATGGGGTTATGGACTGAATTGGGAGCAAGCGCTTAATAGCGATGTCGGTCTATTCGCTCGCTGGAGTCAAAATCCAGGAAAAACTGAAACACAAACCCTTGATATCAGTCGCTCACTATCCGGCGGCCTCAGCATCAAAGGCTCCACATGGTCTAGACCTGACGATATCGTAGGGATTGGATATGCCATCAACGGCATTTCTGCTGCAGAAATTAATTACCTAAAACAAGGTGGTTACACGGCCTTTATTGGTGATGGCCAACTGAACTATAAGAATGAACAAATTTTTGAAGCCTATTACAACTCAAAAATTTATAAAGAGCTTTACCTCACCGTTGATTACCAACGCATTGCCAATCCAGCCTATAACTCAAGCCGCGGACCTATTCACATCCTCGGTCTAAGAGCTCATATCGAAATGTAATGCTTACCTCCATACTCACTTAGCAAGAACCATGGTGTTCGGCGTATCATCGCCATAACAAGTTCTCTACACCGCAGTTCCACCTAACTAAGTGAGTACGACATGAAAATTGGTTTTATCGGTTTAGGCCATATGGGTTCCCCTATGGCTAGCAATCTTTTAAAAGCAGGTCATCAATTAACGGTTTTTGATCTTTCAGAAACCGCTATGACTCATCTCCAACAACTAGGTGCACAAACTGCAGCATCCGTTGCCGATGTGGCAAAAACAAGTGATTTAGACATACTCATCACCATGCTTCCTGCTGGATCACATGTTCGCCAAGTCTATATGGGAGATGATGGGGTTTTAAAACATATCGCGCCACACGTGTTATTAATTGATTGCTCCACCATTGATCCACACACAGCCAGAGAAGTTGCTAAAGCTGCTAGCCTTCATGGCAACCCTATGCTAGATGCACCTGTCTCAGGCGGTACTGGTGGCGCTGAAGCAGGCACACTAACCTTTATGGTGGGTGGGAAAGAGCCTCACTTCAACCAGGCTCAATCAGTTTTGTCTGATATGGGCAAGAACATTGTTCACTGTGGCGGATCTGGCAATGGTCAAGCGGCCAAAGTAGCTAACAATATGTTGCTAGGTATTTCGATGATTGCAACTGCAGAAGCCATGTCATTAGGCGTTGCTTTAGGTGTGGACCCTCAAGTATTAGCTGGGATTATCAATACATCGAGTGGTAGATGCTGGAGTTCTGAAATCTACAACCCCTACCCTGGAGTCGTTCAAACCGCTCCCGCTAGTCGAGGATACACCGGCGGCTTTGGGGTTGATTTGATGTTAAAAGATTTGGGCTTAGCTACTGAGGCAGCTAAACAAACTCAACAAACAGTTGCATTAGGTCAGCTTGCACAGCAACTCTACGAGTCCTTCAGTCATGCAGGTCATGGCAAATTAGATTTTTCTGCCATCATCAACTTATATCAAGAGTAATGATTAGCCATTAGTAATAGAGGTGTAGGCTTGGTCGCATAAGTCGTACCGAGTCTGCCCTCTTAATGGTTCATTGACCTGAACAATTACCTTGATGTGATGACTCGATAAAACCCGTTGAATTGATTGGATCAAGGTCATATCACCAATAAAAGCCACCTTATCTGTATAAGCGCCATGCTCTTGATAAGTCAGCCTAACTGGCAAAACAAGGCCTTTGGCATCGATCGCCGCTTGAAATAAATTACTCTTAAAAGGCAAGACCGCTTGCCCATCCGAAGAAGTTCCTTCGGGGAAGATGGCGACAACACCACCGGCAACTATTTCATGTTTAACAGCATGAATCACTCGCTTAATATCAGATAACTTCTCTCGTTTAAGAAAGATGGTACCTAGTTTTTTCGCCAAATACCCAAACACAGGCCAAGCTGATACGTCTGCTTTTGCAACAAAGGTCACAGGTCTAATCGAATTAAGTACGTGAATATCTAACCAAGAAATATGATTGGCCACCAATAAAAAAGAATGGTTTTCTTTTAGGTAATCAGCCTCACCACGCACCACTACTTTTATTTTCAAAATACTTAGCAGCTGCTTTGCCCACTTCTTGATCAAAAATCTTCTCAACACAGTAGGCATCAGCGGAAATAAAATCGCCTGAAATAATGCGCTAATAATATGTAGGCAAAGCCATAATTTTTTCATATTCACAGAATGCCATATGTATGTGTCATCAATATGACATCAAATTGACATCTTAGATTCAAATTTATCGGGCTCAATAGAGCCTCATGAATCATTACAGAGCAATTTGGATTTCTGACATACATCTAGGCACATCCGGATGCCAAGCAAAGTATCTCCTAGATTTTTTAAAACACAATGATGCAGAGAAAATCTACCTAGTAGGTGACATCATTGACGGCTGGCAACTTAAAAAACGTTGGTTCTGGCCGCAATCGCACAACGATGTTGTGCAAAAGCTCCTAAGAAAAGCTAGAAAAGGTTGTGAGGTTATTTACGTGCCAGGCAACCACGATGAAATGGTGCGTCAGTACTTCGGCATGACCTTTGGCGATATTCGCATTGAAGATGAAGTCATTCACGTAACAGCCGATGGCAAAAGATTATGGATTACTCACGGCGACTTATTCGATAGCGTCATGCAGTATGCCAAATGGCTAGCCTATGTCGGCGATACCCTTTACACCTTCATTCTATGGGTGAATGGCTGGTTCAATAAAATCAGAACGCGCCTAGGCTTAAATTACTGGTCACTATCCCAATACCTAAAACACTCTGTCAAAAATGCAGTGAGCTTTATTGCCGATTTTGAAAAGATCATGGCCAGAGAAGCGCGCGTTAGAAACTGTGATGGCGTCGTTTGTGGTCATATTCATAAAGCGGAAATCCGCATGATTGATGACATTCTCTATTGCAACGATGGAGATTGGGTAGAAAGCCTTTCCGCCCTAGTTGAAGAGCCCAATGGTGAGTTAAAGATTATTCACTGGCCAGTCATTTTAAAAGATGAAGAAAAGCAATTTAAAGCCCCGATCTTAGCCAGCACAGAAATCGTTCTGGCCACCACCCTTGAAAAAACTACGGAGTTAAGTCTATGAAAATCATGATCGTGACAGATGCTTGGGAACCTCAAGTCAACGGAGTTGTCCGCACATTAAAACAAACGATGCATGAACTGAAAAAGATGGGCCATGAAATCAACATGATTACCCCTCTAGAATTCAAGACCATTCCCTGCCCTACTTACCCAGACATTTCTTTATCACTATTCCCCAAGAAAAAAGTTAGAGCCAAATTAGATCAATTCAAACCTGATGCGATTCATATTGCAACAGAAGGCCCCTTAGGTATTGCCGCAAGATCCTATGCTCTAAAACATGGGCTTCCATTCTCAACGGCTTATCACACCAGATTCCCCGAATATGTCAAAGCGCGTACCGGTATTCCACTATCTGTAACTTATAAATTCTTACGCTGGTTCCACGACCCATCTTTAGCCATCATGGCTCCAACTGAAGTGGTTGTTAAAGACTTGATGTCTTATGGATTCACCAATGTGGTTCTTTGGACTAGAGGCGTTGATCTTGATATTTTCAAAATGCAAGAATCTAAAGAGCTTGATTCAGCCCACCCTATCTTTTTATATGTTGGTCGTGTTGCGATCGAGAAAAATATTGAGGCATTTTTAGAAACAAAACTACCTGGTTCTAAATGGGTCGTAGGAGATGGACCAGCACTGAGCGGCCTCAAACAAAAATATCCTGATGTTAATTATCTAGGCGTGTTGCAACAAGAAAAACTAGCAGCTGTTTACGCAGCGGCGGACGTTTTTGTTTTCCCAAGCAAAACTGACACATTCGGACTCGTGCTATTGGAAGCAATGGCGTGCGGATTACCAGTTGCCGCCTACCCAGTTACAGGGCCTATTGATGTGATTGGCTCGTCAGGTGCAGGCGCTATGAATGAAGATTTACGCATAGCCTGTCTATCAGCGCTCAACATCCCAAGAGAAGTTGCCAGAGCTCATGCAGAGCAATTTTCTTGGGAAGCGGCTAGTTTGCAGTTCTTTAATCACCTAAAGCCAGCTAGCAGTCATACAACTGTCAAATTCGCGTCATGAAGATGACATATTGAAAATCTACATTACTTGCATTAACAAAACCATATAGAGATTAGATAATGAGAGAGATACCTAACCCTTGGTCGTCACTAACAAATACTTTAAGCAACTCATCTGAAAAGAAAAAACTATCAGATCGTATTGCCCCTTTGCAAAAAATTTTGCAAGAGAAAATGGCTCGCTTAAACCCAAAAAATAATAAGCCTCAAAAATCAGGTGCTGATGCGTCTAAAGTTGAAGCACCGGCGATTCAATCCAACAAACAAAACCCTATTTCTTTAAGCTGGGCACGCCACCAAGATGAAGTTCGTGAAGCTCAACGCCTTCGTTACAAGGTGTTCGCAGAAGAAATGGGTGCACGTCTCAAGCCAAACGATGAAGGTCTTGACGTAGACATTTTTGATGACTTTTGTGAGCATTTAATTGTCAGAGACAATGAAACCCTTAAGGTGATTGGTACGTATCGTGTTTTACCTCCTCACCAAGCCAAACAAATGGGCTGTTTTTACTCTGACTCAGAGTTTGATTTAACTCGTTTACGTCACTTAAGACACAAAATGGTTGAAGTAGGACGTTCATGTGTACATAGAGACTATCGCTCAGGCGGTGTGATCATGGCTTTATGGAGTGGTCTTGGTCAGTATATGAAGAAGAATGATTATGAAATCATGTTAGGTTGCGCAAGCGTTCAGATGGGTGACGGGGGTCACTATGCTGCCAGCTTATCCAAGATGCTCAACGCTAATCACCTAACCGATATTGAATACCGTGTATTCCCGAGATTAGCTCTACCGATTGAAGAACTCAATAGCAATTTAGATGTGGATCCACCTGCTCTAGTTAAAGGATATCTACGTCTAGGTGCTAAGGTTTGTGGAGACCCAGCTTGGGACCCAGACTTCAATACAGCTGATTTCTTAACGATGTTACGCCTTGATGATATTCATCCTCGTTACGCAAAGCACTTCTTAGCCTAATTTTCAAATTTAGCTAATGATTAAGGGAGCCGTGGCTCCCTTAATTTTTTAGTACTGCTCTCTTGTCGCTCTCTTATTGATAAGGCCTTATTAACAACACGTTGCTGATTAGATCAAATCAATCCGGTAAGTCCTGCCAATCTTTTCCCAGTCAGCAGATTCTTTTTCTAAGCCAAATTGAGTTAAGGGATGTTGATTGGCCCAACCTTTGGGCACTTTCAAAACATAACCGCCATCCATCTCTTTGACTACGATGTCTGGAATGGGGTCATTATCTCGGCGTCGACATAAAACATGCGCTAGCCTTAGGCAAAATAACATCCGCCAATCAATATAAGCAGAACCCACGGAAATCTTACCTAGTTTTCCAGTGTGTCCCAACAACAGAGCCGCTAAACGTGCCTGATCCAATCTTGAAAACCCAGGCATATCTGCATGAGAAGCAATATAAGCAGAATGGCGATGGTAGCCATTATGAGAAATGCTCAAGCCAATTTCATGAAGCTTGGCGGCCCAAGATAAGATATGAATATTGTCTTTTCTATCTTCGTTTTTAGGCTTAGGAAATTGATTTAAGAAATGAACCGCGAACTCACTCACTCGCTTAGCCTGGTGAACATCCACACCATAGCGTTGCTTGAACTGTTCAACAGTGACAAAGCGCATGTCATGATGCTGAGAACGCCCCATCAGGTCATACAACACACCTAAACGCAAAGCAGCCTCTGTGACCTCCATGCGCTCAATACCTAATTCATCAAATGCCGCAATCATGATGGCTAAGCCACCTGGCAAAACAGGTCGACGGTCATTTTTTAGACCTTCTAAATGACATTTATCAATATATTCGGCATCTATTAATGCATTTTTTAATTGATGTAACGCATCTAAGGTAATGACACCTCCAGCACCACTCACTGGTAAGTCATGAGGTGATCCATCAAAGCCATTTAAAGCAATCAGTTCAGCAATGGCTCTAGCCGTTCCTGAAGAACCAATTGCCTGCTTCCATCCCATTTTTCTAAACTGGGAAGAGATGACCTGTATTTCTCGTCTAGCAGCTAACTGCGCTTGCTTAAAACTATAGGCATCAACTAAACCACCAGGGAAATATTGTTGGCTAAATGAAACGCACCCTATATATAAAGACTCTAATAGTTTGGGCTCATACCCATCGCCAATAATGAACTCTGTTGAGCCACCACCAATGTCTAATACGAATCTTTTTCCATCACAAGCAGGCGCATCATGAGATGCACCGATATAAATAAGGCGGGCCTCTTCTCTACCCGCAATAACCTCAATTGGAAAACCAAGGAGCTTTTCAGCCTCAGCAATAAAGACATCAGCGTTTCTCGCTACCCTCAGGGTATTGGTAGCCACAACCCTAACCTTTTTAGGGTCAAAATTTCTGAGGCGATCACCAAAGCGATGTAAAGCGGCCAATCCTCTAGAAATGGCTTTTTGATCTAATTTTTTGTCTTCGGTTAATCCAGCAGCTAAGCGAACCGATTCTCTAAGAGTGTCAATCGGTTGAAGCTGTGTGCCAGACGGTGATTGAATCACCCTAGCAATAACCATCCTAAAACTGTTAGAACCCAAATCAACCGCCGCCACCAAATCATCTGTTTTAGTCGCTTGATTGATGAGGTGATTAACTGATTTCAAAGGGATTTTTAAGATAATTGGAAAGGATGAAAGATTATGACTTAAATGTGACAACATGATGAAAATTTAAGTTCATCAGACTGTCACAGAGTTGTCACATAGTTTTGCCACACTAAGGTCATGCAAACAAAGACCCCTCTACTCAACCGCGAAATCGGTGTCCTTGAGTTCAACTCAAGGGTTTTAGCGCAAGCCGAAGACCCTAAAACACCCCTTTTAGAGCGCTTAAGATTCGTATGTATTGTATCTAGCAATATGGATGAATTTTTTGAGGTGAGAATTTCCGGTCTTAAAGAGCAATTAAAAGATAACCCAAAAAATAAGACACCTGATGGCCTGTCCATTGCTGAAGCCTACCGAGTTGTTACAGAACAAGCTCACGCGCTTGTTGCTAGAAAATACCGCTTACTAAAAGAAGACATTCTTCCCAAATTAAACAAAGAAGGCATTGTTTTCCATTTGGCTGAAAGCTGGACGACAGCACAACGCAACTGGGCCAAAGATTTTTTTAATAGAGAATTAGTCCCCCTATTAACACCCATTGCTTTAGACCCTGCGCACCCATTTCCTAAAGTTATCAATAAGAGTTTGAACTTTTTTGTAACTTTAGATGGCGAAGATGCATTCGGTCGAACAGCCAGCTTAGCCGTTGTACAAGCTCCTAGATCATTACCTCGAGTTGTACCGATGCCAAGGCATTTAAGTAACGCTCCGAATGGGTTTGTCTTACTGTCGTCATTCATGCAGGCATTTGTTCCTGAGTTATTCCAGGGCATGACCGTCACAGGCTGTCACCAATTTAGAGTCACTAGAAACTCAGACCTATTTGTATCAGAAGATGACATCACTGATTTACGTGCTGCATTACAAGGCGAGCTACCAACCCGTCACTTAGGTGATGCAGTTCGTTTAGAAATTACAGCAGATATGCCAGATCACCTAAGAGAATATCTGTTAGATGTAGAAACTTTAGGCTCTGAAGATTGTTATCGCGTTGATGGGCCTGTTAACTTGGTGAGATTGGTACAAATACCAGACTTAGTTGATCGTCCTGACCTGAAGTTTAATAACCATATTCCTAAGAAGTCATTAAGCCTACCGGTTAACCAAAACATCTTTGATCATTTAAGTCAAACGGATGTTTTATTGCATCACCCCTATCAAAGCTTTGACCCAGTTCTTGATTTACTTAAAGCAGCAGCAAGAGACCCGAATGTTCTAGCCATCAAACAAACCGTTTACAGAACGGGTGACCAATCCTTGGTGATGGATGCGCTCATGGAAGCTGCTAAAAATGGTAAAGAGGTCACTGTCGTCGTAGAACTCTTAGCGCGCTTTGATGAACAAACTAATATCTCTTGGGCCGCCAAATTAGAAGAAGTAGGTGCTCATGTGGTTTACGGCGTTGTTGGCCATAAATGCCATGCCAAGATGTTGTTAATTGTCCGTCGCGAAACCATACCGGCCGAAGGTCGCCGTAAAGCTAAAACAGTATTAAAGCGCTACGCCCATTTAGGAACCGGTAACTATCACCCTAAGACAGCGAAGCTTTATAGCGACTTTGGCTTAATGACCTCTAACCCTGATATCTGTGAAGATATGCATCATGTCTTCATGCAGTTAACAGGCACTGGACGTCGAGTTGATTTGAAGCAGTTATGGCAATCCCCATTCACGATGCATGAGAGCTTAATAGCGCATATTCGCGCTGAGGCTAGAGAAGCGAAAGCTGGTCGCAAGGCAAGAATCATGGCCAAGATGAATGCCCTACTTGAACCAACGATCATTCAAGAACTCTATAAGGCCTCTCAAGCTGGCGTCAAAATTGACTTAATTATTCGTGGCGTTTGCGCTCTCAAACCGGGCGTTCTTGGTTTATCGGAAAACATTAAAGTTAGATCGATTATTGGACGTTTTTTAGAACATCACCGTATCTATTACTTCCACGCCGCTGGCGCAGAAACACTCTACCTATCATCTGCTGACTGGATGGATAGAAATCTATTTAGACGCGTAGAAGTAGCCTTCCCCGTTTTGGACAAAAAGTTAAAAGCCAGAGTGATTAAGGAAGGCTTGCAAATGCTTCTGAAAGATAATGCAACGGCCTGGCTCATGCATTCAGATGGCAGCTATCAACAAACAAAAACTAGAGCAAGCTCAACAGCTTACATTGGCCAAAAAGAATTGGTTAATTTGCTAGCATAGTAAGGGCTGAATTGATGACTGAGTCATAACTCAGCCATCAATTTATGATCACTCAGCTACTCGCTGCTTAGGAAAATGTAGGCAAAAGGTACTACCAACACCTACTTGAGAGCTAATTTTTAAATCACCCTGATGGCGATTGGCCACATGTTTAACAATCGCCAAACCTAAACCAGTGCCACCCGTATCTCTAGAGCGACTACGATCAACACGATAAAAACGCTCCGTTAATCGTGGTAAGTGCTCTTCTGAAATACCCGCTCCAGTATCTGTAACGGCTAACTCAACACCACCATCTTCTGAGTCACGCCAAACAACATGAACCTGCCCACCGCTAGGCGTATACCTAACAGCATTCGATACCAGGTTACTAAAAGCAGAATACAACTCGCTCTCATCCCCCAATAAATCTTTATCAGACATCTTCTCAATCAATATTTGATGCCGCCCTTGAGATAAGCCTTCAGCATCCAATTGCAAGCGTTGCATAATCTGACTCATGCCAATAGGCTGAGTGGATGGTGGCTCAGGGTTACCTTCTATCTTGGCCAAAGTTAATAGATCTTCAACCAAGGTCTTCATACGACCGGTTTGCACCTGCATCATCTGCAGGTAACGATCTCGATCATGCTTCTCAAGGTCAAACTCTTCAACCGTTTCCAAAAACCCAGATAAAACAGTTAATGGTGTTTTTAACTCATGCGAGACATTCGCCACAAAGTCTCGGCGCATCGCATCAGTTTTCTCAATTTGAGAAACATCCTGCGATAACACCAACTTTTGCTTATCACCATAAGGGAAAATTTGTACATCTAACGCATATTGCTCAAACTGACCCATATTAACTAAACGAATCGGGTTTCGGTAATTTTGACGAATAATGTATTGCACAAAAGCAGGTCGCCTGATGATGTGCGTAATACGCTGCATGGCATCCCTGCGTGCATTTAATCCAAAATGGGATTCAGCAATTGCATTACACCACTCCACCTGATCGTCCTCATTTAACATGATGACGCCATTAGGAGAGGCTTGGATGGCCTGAATAAATCGATTGTGTTGCTGCTCAACTTCTAATACCTGATCGCGCCAAGACTTCACGAGCTTGTGCAAACGATAATAAATTTCACCCCAAATACCCATCGCCACAGGAACTTCCCCGTAGTTAGGTGATAAAAGTAAATTGCTAAAACGGTCCGAATGCCAAAGTTGATGTAAAAGCAGGAGGGCTAAACAAATAGCAGCCGCAACCCAAACGTAAAGCGTGCCCCATATCTCGCCAGCCAACCATGACATGCAGGTTACTAAGAAAACTATGGTGAGAATACGTGCTTTGAAAGACAACATAGGGTGAATCTTAACAAGTCTTGACGACTATTGTCTCAATTACTTATCTTTACTAATCAAGATAGGCTAGGCGTTTTTGTCAGCCTGTAACCGCTACCACGAACAGTTTCAATGAAATTTTGGCAATCTGCAGGTGCCAAAGCAGCTCTCAAACGCTTGATATGGACATCTACCGTACGCTCTTCCACAAAGACGTGGTCACCCCACACTTTATCTAACAACTGACCTCGAGAATGCACTCGCTCTGGGTGCGTCATTAAAAAGTGAAGTAATCTGAACTCTGTTGGACCCAGATCAAGACTTAGCTCATTGGCACCATTAACTGATGTAACACGATGCGATACAGGATCTAGACGCAATTGATTAATCTGCACCACTTCATCAGCCAATTGCGGTGAGCGACGACGCAATACTGCGCGCACTCGTGCCACCAATTCTTTAGGAGAAAACGGTTTTGTCACATAGTCATCAGCACCTGCCTCAAGACCAGCAATCTTATCCATTTCCTCACTACGAGCCGTCAATAGAATGATAGGAATATCTTTTGTTCTCTCGTTCGAACGCAACTCTTTAGCAAATTGAATACCGGATTTACCTGGCAACATCCAATCTAAGATGACCAAATCAGGCAGCACTTCTTTCATTAATTGCAAAGCTTGTTCTGTCTGGAAGGCTCGAACAGGCAAGAACCCGGCATGGCTTAAATTAACCGAAATTAATTCAGCAATGGATGGCTCATCTTCAACAATTAAAATACTGCTAGCCATATTAGCTATTAGCCTCTTGAGAAAGTTGATCGTGTGGCAAATGACGTACGTCTGTGCCCTTCACAATATAAATAACAAATTCAGCAATATTTTTAGCATGGTCACCGATACGTTCCACTGCTTTAGCAATGAATAACATATCTAGGGCCACAGAAATAGTTCTTGGATCTTCGGCCATATAACTAACCAACTTACGCACAAAAGCTCTGAACTCTTCATCAATTTGCTTATCTTCGTGCACCACTTCAGCAGCAGCCTTGGTATCAAGACGAGCAAATGAATCTAAACTGCGGCGCAATAAAGAAATAGCCATTTGGCCAGATAAGCGAATCTCAGCCGTATTAATACCGTGAGAGGCGCTATCTTCCATGATGTGCTTCGTTCTTCTAGCGATGCGGTCAGCCTCATCACCAGCGCGCTCTAAATTAGTAATCGCTTTAGATACCGCCATCACCAAGCGTAAATCTCTAGCTGTTGGCTGACGACGTGCAATCAGTTCTGTACAAGCAGAATCAATTGAAATCTCAAAATCATTCACTTCACGCTCACGCGCCATCACCTGATCAGCTAACTCAGGATCTAATTGTGCAAAAGCGCGCATCGCAATGGATACTTGTGACTCAACCAAGCCACCCATTTCAAGTAATTTTCCGCAAATGCTATTAAGGTCTGCGTCAAACTGGGAAGAAAGATGTTTATCTGGCATTTTTATAATCTCCAATATTCAATCGGTCTATTGATTAACCAAAACGACCGGTAATGTAGTCTTCTGTTTCTTTACGTTTTGGCTTAATGAATAACTCATCCGTCTTACCAAATTCAACCATCTCGCCCAAATACATATAAGCTGTGAAATCTGAAACACGCGCTGCTTGCTGCATATTATGGGTCACGATAGCAATCGTATAGTCTTTCTTGAGCTCATGCACCAATTCTTCTACTTTCGCAGTCGAAATAGGATCTAGAGCAGATGTTGGTTCATCCAACAACAAAATAGATGGCTTTACCGCTACACCCCTGGCAATACATAAACGCTGTTGCTGGCCACCTGACAAGGACAAACCACTTTGGTTCAGTTTGTCTTTTACTTCGCCCCATAGAGCCGCTTTAGTCAAAGACCACTCAACACGCTCGTCCATTTCGGCTCTAGACAATGATTCATACAACTTCACACCAAAGGCGATATTGTCATAAATCGACATAGGAAATGGTGTTGGCTTCTGAAAAATCATCCCTACTCTAGAACGCAATAAATTAAGGTCTTGCTTAGGATCTAGAATATTTTGGCCATAAAAATTAATCTCACCCTCAGCACGCTGACCAGGATATAAGTCATACATACGGTTCAAGGTGCGCAACAAGGTGGACTTGCCGCAACCAGAAGGTCCAATAAATGCTGTAACGTGTTTTTCAGCAATATCTAAATTAATATTTTTTAAACCCTGAAAAGACCCGTAATAGAAATTTAGATTCTTAATTTCTAAGGCATTTTTTAGCATAGTATTTTGATTAGTTTCAGTCATTATTTGTCCTTGAATTGTTTCTTGGTCAAAACCAATTCTCATGATTAGCCTTGCACCTTGCTTCTAAACACCACTCGAGTAATGATGTTTAATCCCAACACAACGAATGTAATTAATAGCGCACCGCCCCAAGCCAAATTCACCCAGTTCTCATAAGGGCTCATCGCGAATTGGAAAATAACCACCGGCAAATTAGCCATCGGTGTATTCATATTCATAGAGAAGAATTGATTGTTAAGGGCAGTAAATAACAAAGGCGCCGTCTCACCACTCACACGAGCTAAGGCCAATAAAATACCGGTCACCACACCACTTTGAGCGGCTTTTAAAGTCACACTAAAAGCAACTTTCCACTTGGGTGCACCTAGGGCATAGGCAGCCTCTCTTAAGCTACCAGGAACTAACTGCAACATGTTTTCAGTTGTTCTAACGACCACTGGAATCGCAATCAAGGCCAAAGCAACCGTACCCGCCCAACCTGAAAAGTGTCTTACTTGAGCGACCAAAATGGCGTAAACAAATAATCCGATAACAATCGATGGCGCTGACAACATGATGTCAGTGACAAATCTTGTTAATGCCGCAAATTTGCTACGTGCGCCATATTCTGACAAATAAATACCTGCCAACACTCCGATAGGTGTACTAATCAAAGTACAGCTAACTACGATCAACAAACTTCCCATAATCGCGTTGGCCAAACCACCACCCTCAGACCCTGGCGCTGGGGTGCTAGCAATAAACATCTGCAAATTAACGGATGAAAATCCCTTAACGAGCAATACACCCAAAATCCACAACAAAAAAACCATGCCTAAGGCCATCGCAAACATCGACAATGCCATACCAATAATATTGGTACGCTTACGAGCTCTATAAATAGATGCGTTCATATTTGATTGGACAATCATGTCTTCTTACCCTGACCGGCTTCCATACGAGCCAACATTAATTTAGCTAAAGCTAAAACGATAAAAGTAATAACGAATAGAGCTAAACCTAAAGCAAACAAAGATGAGAAATGCAAACCGGGTTCAGCCTCACCAAATTCATTAGCTAAAGTTGAAGCAATCGAGTTACCTGGTGCAAATAAAGAGGCTGATAATTTATGAGCATTACCAATCACAAATGTCACTGCCATCGTTTCACCTAAGGCACGACCAAGGCCCAACATGATGCCGCCAATCACACCTGTCTTGGTATATGGCAACACAATCTTATTAACCACTTCCCATGTTGTGCAACCAATGCCATAAGCAGATTCTTTCAAAACTGGTGGCACGATTTCAAACACATCACGCATCACCGATGCGATAAACGGCAAAATCATCATGGCCAAAATTAAACCGGCACACAAAATACCAATACCGTTAAATGCTCCCGCAAATAAATAATGCACACCTGGAATTTGGCCTAGCGTAGCTGCTAATGCAGGCTGAATATATTCCGCATAAAGAGGTGCAAAAATAAAAAGGCCGAACATACCGTAAATGATTGATGGCACAGCTGCCAACAATTCAACCGCCGTTCCTAGTGGACGGCGCAAAGGAATAGGGCAAGTCTCAGTTAAAAATACAGCCACACCAAAACTTAATGGCACAGCAATTAGAAGAGCTATCAGAGCCGTTACAACCGTACCAAAAATAGCGATTAATCCGCCGAACTGACCATTAATAATGTCCCATTCAACGGTGAAGAAAAATCCTGGGCCAAAGGCTTTCAAAGCAGGCCAAGCATTGATCACTAGAGAAATAATGATTCCCAACAATGTAATCAATACAGATAAAGCAAAAAATAGCGTTGTCTTATGGAATAAGAAATCCTGCATACGCTGAATTTTTAAAATCTTTTCAGCTTGTGGTGTCAACATATCTGAAGACTGGCTGGTATTCATATTAATCCTAGTTCTCATAGCGACAGCCCACCAGGTGGGCTGTCATCTATTTAAGAATGGTTACTTTGGTTACTTAATTACTTCGTTTTGATTTGTGACCAAACATTTTTACGAATGTAGTCTGTTGTAGCGTCAGGCATTGGTACGTAGTCCAATTCTGAAGCCATCTTCTTACCTTCTTTAAATGCATAATCAAAGAACTTCAATACTTCTGCTGAGTTAGCTTTGTTATCTGGGTTCTTGTACATCAAGATGAATGAAGCGCCAGTAATTGGCCATGACTTAGCGCCAGGAGCATTGGTAATAAATGTACCCATACCTGGCACTTTTGACCAATCTGTACCAGCTGCCGCTGCTGCAAATGTGTCGTCTTCAGGAGCCACAAAATGACCTGCAGCGTTTTTCAAATTAACGTAAGTCATGTTGTTTTTCTTAGCGTAAGCATACTCAACATAACCAATCGCATTTTTAACGCGAGTTACGTTAGCTGCAACACCTTCATTACCTTTACCACCTACTGAAGACTCTGCAGGCCACTTAACAGCAGCGCCAGAACCAACTGTTTCTTTCCATTTTGGATTTACTTTAGCTAAGTAGTCAGTGAAGATAGCTGTTGTTCCAGAACCATCAGCACGGTGTACAACAGTGATTGGTGCATCAGGTAACTTAAGACCTGGGTTTAAGTCAGCTACTTTCTTGTCATTCCACTTAGTAATTGCGCCCATAAAAATCTGCGCTAATACATCACCAGTTAATTTAACTTGGCCAGGCTTAGCACCTTCCACGTTAATCACAGGAACTACACCACCGATAATTGCTGGGAATTGAACCATGCCATCAGCTTGTAGGTCGTCAAATTTAACTGGATTATCAGAAGCACCAAAATCAACTGTTTTAGCTTTGATTTGCTTGATACCACCAGAAGATCCAATGGATTGGTAATTAAGACCATTACCTGTTTTAGCTTTATAAGCCTCAGCCCACTTAGCATAAACTGGGTATGGGAATGTAGCGCCAGCGCCAGTCATGTCAGCAGCCATCGCTACTGTTGAAAGCGCCATCGCGCTAGCAACTAATGTCTTGGTAAAAAATGATTTCATTGATCGTTCCTCATTAAGCGTCGCAACACCGCGACAATGAGGAAGATACCGATGAATTATGAAAGTTTTGTGACAATCATAATTAACTCAAACGCTTTCACTTAAATATAAAAATATCATTTAAGATCAATAAGTTAAATAGTTATATATTTTATTTATTTCAAGGGCTAGTTGTCGTTATAACTAGTTTTATGACATAAAAGCATGCGCTTTAAAAACAATGGTTCAATGAATTTTTTATGACTTGCCTTATTTCTCTTGTAATTGCTAAGTGATTACCCGAAACTCGCTCTGACTTAAAGGAGCAAGCATGTACACATACGAAGACGCAGTTAAACAATTACAAGAATCTGGCTCAATTAGTCTGATGAATTTCAAAGAGCTCCCTTATGATGATTTAGAAGATCTTCTAGAAGAAATCAAAAAATGGTGTGTTTATGCCAACGGCAATAAAGAGAAACTAGAGAAGTCGAAGAAAAAAGATAAGAAGAAAGACAAGAAAAAGAAATAAGCCCTATCGCACGCCACCAGCTTAACTTTTAGCTGTTGCTATTAGCCTTATTGCTTACTTTCTCATCAAATCTCTCTCGATTGATGACAAATCGCTCGTGGCGTCCTCTAGAAATCACATCCACCCCGTCGTGGGCTTCCACTTTAAATGTGAGTTTCTTTCCTTCAACAGCCATTAACTCAACCGTCGCAGTTACTTCTAGACCAACAGGGGTTGCAGCCTCATGGCTAACATCAATGTGCGTGCCCAAAGTTTGCTCATGCGGCCAATCCAAATGCGGGTTAATAGCTTTGATGCAGGCCCACTCTAAAAAGCCAACCAAAAATCCCGTTGCAAAAACTGCAGGCATAGCAACAAACTCTTCTGACTCAGGATAGAGCGCAGGAACCGTTTTAGATTCAGGAATCGTAAATTTGTGGATATACCTAATACCCGGTTTCAGTGATTCTTTCATTCAATCCTCTTTTTAGAAACCGAAAATTAAGTCGGCTTGGAAATATTCGTACCTGTAATTAGGGCCATTAAATCCAGCACTCTCGGAATAACCAGCTTTAGCTCGTAAGAATACCTGGCGCGCTAACGGGCTAACCCCCTCAAACTCAACTAAACGAGTAGTTGTACGAGGATCATCTGAAATCTTTTGACGCCCTAATCCAATCAAGCCGGACAACTGCCAATCACTGACTTTCTTACGCATACCCAAGCCTAATAGCTGCTCTTGATAATTTTTAGGATTGAAGTAATTGCCAGTCAAATCATGGCTATCGTGGTACTGACGATGACGCAACTGAATATTTACCCCTTGCTCAGGAAATAAGTCGTAAATTAATTTCACACGCCCATGGGTTCTTTGGTTGTCATCTGTAAACTGCTGCTGCCCCACCATGCCAACAACCGTCCATCTTGGCACCAATCGATGCTCAAGACTAGCTCCATAAAAATTATAGGCAATACCCTGAGTTAATGAATTCTGCGTCTCAACGCGATCTCGTGTAAAAAACACTTCATAGTTAGTGCTTGGGTTAAGAACCGCAGAGTAATTTAAATCTGCAGTCAAAATATTGCCATCATGGATCTGATTAACACCCACATTCAGGTTATAACCAAGACCGTTCTGAGGATTGACATCTCGTTTGAGCACACTTAACTGAGAACCAATGGCTGACCAATTAGGTGCAGAGTAAAAATTTCTTGTAGCACTCACACCCCAATAATCTTGGCCACTTTGATAGACAGGCAAAAGACCAGCGCCCACTTTAACCACATCAAAACTATCACTATCATGTGAGGCAAATAAACTAGGAGCCATCAGACCCCAATCTTTTTTAGTTTCCTGCGACAGCCCAATAGATGACAATCCAGCACAAATGAAAGCTACAGCCCATGAGGATTTTTTTAATAAGCTCATTTTGTTCCCCACTCTTTTCTTAAACCCAATATTTCATAAACATAACCAATAACAGCCGCTGGTTGCAAAATCATTCCATAAGGTAATAAATAAATTAAAAATCCTAGAATGTTTTTTCTAACATGCAACCCCTGCTCTTCAAACATTTTTGTTTCTGTATTAAACATGATCCAATTCAAGAAAAAAGCGATTGGAAATAAACTCAAAGTCATCGGACCAACAATCCAGAAATATCCAAATAAAGCCAAAATAATTCCAGGCAAAAACACGAATGTAAAAGTCAAATCCATTAGAGGGAAGAACAAATCCCACCAAATGAAAAATGTTGATAAACGTGGTTTTACGAGAATCTCTGGATGGAACTTAAAGGCTTCAATCATGCCTCTAGCCCAACGTTGACGTTGACGAATCAAACCGCCCAAGCTGCTAGGAACGACTGTAAAAACCACCGCATCCTCGCAATAACCAATACGGTAGCCTTTTTCTAATAAAGCCCATGTTAAAACAATATCTTCACCGACCGTATCAGGCCAACCACCTACTTCAATCAACTTAGCTTTATCGTACAAAGAGAAGCAACCCTGCGCGACTAAAGTTCCCTGATTCAAAGATTGCACACGTTTAACCGTCGCAATGCCATGGAAATAATCCCACTCTTGTGACTGGGTTAACCAATTATCTCTAGAGTTACGAACCAACGTCGTTCCTGCCACAGCACATGTGCCAACTGGATCTGACTCGTAACGCTCAACAATCCTTGCCAAAGCATCTTTATATAAATACGAATCCGCATCAATGGTGATGACTTTGTCATACATCGCCCTTTTTAAACCCAAATTAAGTGCAGCTGCTTTACCTTGGTTTTTAGGTATGGGTAGTAAACGTAGATAAGGGATGGTTTTTTCTAACTCAGCAACAATCGAAACGGTCTGATCGGTTGAACCATCATCAATGACAATAATTTCAATTTTTCCAGCGTATTCTTGCTTGCAAACACTTTCGATGGTTTGGGCAACATAGGCCTCTTCATTGAAACAAGGAATAAGAATCGATAAGTCAGGATATTGATCTAGGTGTTTTCTTGGTGGTCGTTTATCCAATACCAAGCTAGAAAACATAAAGGCGTTCATAAAGCCAGGAACAATGGCAATAAATGCAATCAAGAAAAAAGCCACGCCTTTTCCTGTTACTTGGGATAAGTCATTGAACCAATATTGACTTGCCCAAATGGAGAAACTCGCCCAAATGACAGCAATAGCCAAAGAAAATAAAAATTTACTTCTCACTTTAAGATACATTCTCACCACCTAAAAATAATCTGCTTATGTCGCTTATGTCGCTCATGTTACTCATGCCACAGTTGCGTTTGATTTCGACCGGCTTGCTTCGCTTGATACATCGCTTCATCACTTCGTCCTACATACTCTTTCATTAACTGATGCAAGTTTCCACCGGAGACCAACTGAGGATAAAAAGTACTTATTCCAATACTAATCTGAATCTTTATCTCACACCCTACGGCCTTTGCACAAACATGCTTAGCAACATTCAATCTCAGCCGCTCAGCCACATCAAAAGCTCCTTCAGCATCGGTCTCGGGGAGCACCACCAAAAACTCTTCTCCGCCCACGCGCCCCATCACATCAATATCACGTAAATTGATGCGGCAAATATCTGTTAACCCCCGTAAAACCTGATCACCTACAGGATGTCCATAAGTATCATTAACATGTTTGAAGTGATCAATATCAATCATCAACAAAGATACAGGGTGTCCCGTTCTAAAACTTCTCTGAAACTCTTGCTCAATGCGTTCATGCACCTCTAAGCGAGAGGCAACGCCCGTCAAATAATCTGTTTTACTAATTTTTTCTAATTTTTCTCTTTGCTTCTCAGACAATTGAATAATATTTTTTATACCCAATGTTCCAACAAGCAAAAGAATCGAAACAATGCTAGATATCACGACATGCGGCGTATTAAATGCCCCAAATACACAACATTCAATTAGAGGATCTACTCTTTCAAACATCATCAATGACAATGCCAAAATTAAGCAAGCGTAAGCTAGCTTATAAGTACGAACCTTACTAAATAAGTAAAGTGCCAAAACAATTGAAGTAAATTGCATTACCAATGAAACAAGGTATAACGCAATGCCCCAGTGCCTCATATCGCCTGCCTACTCAAGAGTGCATCAATTGTTTTCGGATCTTTAAATAGTTCAATGGCCACCTCAACCACTTTAGGGTCCAACCCCTTACCTGCCATATCGTGAAGCTCTCTAAAAGTAACTTCCAAATCACGAGCGGGTCGATAAGGACGATGCGAGCCCATCGCTTCAATGGTATCGGCAACAGCCAAAATTCTGGCTTCTAAAAGAATGTCATCTCCCTTGATGCCCAAAGGATACCCAGTACCATCCATGCGTTCATGATGTTGACGAACTATATCGGCAATAGGCCACGAGAACGGTATATCTTTAAGTATTTGATAGCCAGAATTAACATGCTCCTGAACGAGTTTTCGCTCAAGTTCCGTCAAAATGGTTGGCTTAGTCAAAATTTCAGATGGAATCGCTATCTTGCCAATATCATGAACGAGACCTGCCATGTATAAGCCTTGCAAACGATCTTCATCTAATGCTAATTTTTTACCAATCAATGTTGCAATTTTGGCTACTCTTTTTTGATGACCCGCTGTATATGGATCACGCCATTCCATGGTTTTAGACATCGCCTCAATGGTCGCATTCAATGCTAGCAATAATTGATTCTGCGCTTTTTGTCTAAATTCAATTTCTTCCAATAATTTCTCTTGGTCATCCAATGCTTTTAAGCCATAACCAATTTCATTGGCCAAGTTTTCAAATAAATAAATCTCAGTCTCGCTAAAAGCATTAGGAATTTTGGAATAAACAGCCAAAGCGCCAATTAGTTTTCCCGCACTCTTAATTGGCACAGAAGCGATGCAACGGATCCCATAAGCTCTCGCACGTTCGCGCCATGGCTCGAATCTAGGGTCTATTTCACCGTCCTGGATAATCACAGGCACCCCTAATCTGATAGAACTACCAACAGGCCCTCTGCCAGACACTGTTTCTTCAGACCAACTAACGACAATACCTTCCGTATATGCTTTTGCTGAACCAGCAACACCTGCTACACGAACGGTCTTTAATGAATCTGACTCAGCCATTCCTACCCAAGCAATCACATAGGGTGCCTGAGTCACAATGGCCTCACAAACATCATTAATTAGATGCTCTGGGGTGTTGCTGTGAGAGAGCGCAATCGAAGCTTGAGCGTAGGCCAATATCGCCCAATTCTTCATTTCTTGGGTAGACAAACCCATTTCATTTTCTGGGGCAGGTTTAGTCGAATCACTGAATATCATCAGCTCAGTTTACGACTTCTCATTCATTTCTTGAATGTAAATATCAGAAAACTCAAGATCTTTTATGCTTGCTCAAGAATTTAAGCCCAGTCTACTGAATCTTTTAAATGTCAGTCGATAATAATATATCTTTATACATAATATAACTAAATATATTAATAGAGTTATCTGGGGGCATGGAATGCCCCCTACTAGATACCCATTATGTCGCTGGCTTAAATTTCAACCTTAGCGCCAAGCTCTACCACTCGATTAGTTGGAATTGAAAAGAAATCAGATGGCTTGGCTGCATTTTGATACATCCAGGCAAACAATTTCTCTCTCCAGATAGCCATGCCAGGAATCGCTGATGGAACAACCGTATCTCTTGCCAAGAAGAACGATGTCTCCATAGGCTCACAGTGAATGTCATATTGTGATGCCAATAAACTCATAATCTGATTAACGTCAGGTGTCTCTTTAAAGCCATACATGGCTCTTACTAAATAGATACCACCACCCATATCTTTTAGATTTAAACGATCACCATCTTCAACATAAGGCACATCCCAGACACTAATCTTTAAAAAGATCACACGTTGGTGAAGCACTTGATTATGTTTTAGGTTATGGAGCATCGCCACAGGCACGTAATCCACATGAGCTGTCAAGAACACAGCCGTGCCATTCACACGAATAGGCTCACTAACTAATAAAGATTGAATAAATGACTCGAGAGGAATACCACCCTCAACAGCCTTTTGACGCAATAGCTTTCTACCTTTATACCAAGTAATAAGTAATAAGAAGCATAGGCCACCCAACAATAGAGGGAACCAACCACCTTCAGCAATTTTTAATACGTTGGCACAAAAGAAGGCTATATCAACAAACAAAAATAAAGCGATGACTAATGCAACTAAGATCGAGTTCCACTTCCATACTTCACGCATCACTACGGCAGCCAATAGCGTTGTAATGACCATCGTCGTCGTCACAGCAATACCGTAGGCCGCCGCCAAGTTATTAGATTCTTTAAATGCAAAAACTACAGCAATCACCATAACCAATAACATCCAGTTGATCATGGGCATATAGACCTGCCCCACCTCTTTATCAGAGGTATAAGCAATCTTCATGCGAGGCACAAAACCTAACAAAATCGCTTGGCTCGTCATTGAATAAGCACCAGAAATTACAGCCTGCGAGGCAATCACAGTCGCCATCGTCGCCAAAATCACCAACATTAAGACATATGGCTCCGGCACCATTAAGAAAAATGGATTAGCAATCGCCTCAGGGTGAGCTAACAACATAGCACCCTGTCCAAAATAATTGATTAATAGGCATGGCATAGTTAAAAAGAACCATGCGTACTGAATTGGCTTAATACCAAAGTGCCCCATATCGGCATATAGAGCTTCAGCACCCGTCAATACCAAAAAGACCGCACCCAAAACAATAAAGGCCTGAAGTGAGTGGCTCATCAAAAAATTAATGGCATACATCGGATTGGCAGCAGCCAGAATAGTTGGGTTATCAACAATATTGTGAAGCCCCATGACCGCAAGTACTAAAAACCACGCAGCCATAATCGGCCCGAACAAAACGCCAACGAGAGCCGTGCCTTTTTTCTGAATCAAAAATAGACCGACAAGGATAATGACCGTCGCAGGAATGACATATTTGCTAAATTTCGGTGAGATGACCTCTAAGCCTTCCACAGCTGATAAAACAGAAATCGCGGGCGTAATCACCGCATCACCATAAAACATGCAGGCACCAAATACACCAAGCATCATGATCATCAATGCTCTTTTTGAATTAGCAGGAACAGTTCTTAATGCAAGTGCCATCAAAGCTAAGATGCCACCTTCACCATGGTTGTTAGCGCGCATCACAAACAACACATATTTCAGCGAAACAACGATTAGAAACGCCCAAAAAACCATGGAGATGATGCCAAACACAGCATCCGTTGAAAATGGAATCCCATGCTCTGGACTGAAACATTCTTTTAAGGCATATAAAGGGCTAGTGCCAATATCTCCAAAAACAACGCCAATCGCAGCCAACATCAATGCGGGCAAACTACCCTTGGTCTGATGACCACTTTTAATCTCAATCGGTCGAAGAAGCTTCGACTGTGAATATTCTGGATTGCTAAGTGCCATAAAAGATCATTTCTAATTAAGATGCGCTATCTTAATCCTTTACCTGCATCATCAATCTTATGGGAGCACTATTTTAGTGCCCCCATAAGGCCACCTTCTACTACCAATCACTACCATCAAAATGGTTACTGCCACCCATAACGCTTGGTGTAAAAATTCTTCATCGCTTGGGTTAAAAGAATATATCCAAACAATATAGCCGCCAAGGCTGAGAAATAAGTAATCGGTAAAGACACCATTTTGAAATAACTAGCCAAGGGACCCATCGGTAAAAATATACCGACAGCCATAATGAGCGCTGTCATCAGGAATAGCGCAATACCAGGCTGACTTTCAAAAAACGGTATTTTTCTCGTCCTAATCATGTGCACAACCAATGTTTGGGTCATCAAGCCTTCTACAAACCAACCTGACTGGAATAAGGTTTGATTATCAACCGTATTAGCAGCAAATACAAACCACATCACGCAATACGTTGTAATGTCGAAAATGGAGCTAACTGGCCCAAAAAACAACATGAAACGACCAATATCTGCTGGGTCCCATTTCTGTGGAAGGCGGACTAATTCAGGGTCCACATTGTCAAAAGGAATGGCAATTTGAGAAATGTCATATAAGAGGTTTTGAACCAATAGTTGCATAGGCAACATGGGTAAAAATGGAATGAAAGCACTAGCCACTAAAACAGAGAGCACATTGCCAAAATTTGAACTCGCCGTCATCTTGATGTACTTGAGCATATTGGCGAAAGTTTTTCGTCCCTCAATAACGCCTTCTTCTAAAACCATCAAGCTCTTTTCTAGCAAAATGATATCGGCTGCTTCTTTAGCGATATCCACGGCACTATCCACGGAAATGCCCACATCAGCCGTACGAAGAGCCGGCGCATCGTTAATACCGTCCCCCATAAACCCAACCACGTGCCCATTTGATTTAAGCGCTCGCACAATCCTATCTTTTTGAGCAGGCGTTAATTTTGCAAAGATGTGATGAGTCTCTACCGCAACCGACAATTCTTCAGGAGTCATGGATTCAACATCAGGACCTAAGATGATTTCTTTAACATCGAGCCCCACTTCTTTACAAATCTTTGCTGTAACCAACTCGTTATCACCGGTTAAGACCTTCACCGTCACACCATGGTCTAACAAAGCCTTTAAAGCTGGTTCAGTCGATTCTTTTGGAGGATCAAGAAATGCCACATATCCAATGAGTGTTAAATCTGATTCATCTGCCACACTATAGGAGTGTCTAGCTTGGTCAAACTCCCTAATAGCTACGGCAACAACTCTCAATCCATTTTGATTAAGCCCATTAGTCACAGACTTAACCTGCGCTAGAACCTCAGGCGTTAGAGGAACGTTTTCACCCTCAGACCTCACTGAGGTACAGATACTTAAAATTTCCTCAACGGCGCCTTTACAAATTAATGCATTTTCCTTGCCATGCTCAGACACAATCACAGACATGCGGCGTCGCTGGAAGTCAAAAGGAATCTCATCGACTTTATGGAAATTTTCCAAGGGATTTAATTCGGTCTGTAGCTCTGTATGTTCTAACACCGCCACATCTAAAAGATTTTTTAATCCTGTTTGATAAAAACTATTTAAGTAAGCGTATTCAAGAACATCCTCTGAATCTTCACCCCAAGCATCGGTGTGATTTGCCAAGAAAATTTTGTCCTGAGTTAAGGTACCTGTTTTATCAGTACACAAAACATCCATCGCGCCAAAGTTTTGAATGGCATCCAATCTTTTGACGATGACTTTTTTCTTAGATAGTGCAACCGCTCCTTTAGCTAGCGTAGAAGTCACAATCATCGGCAACATCTCAGGCGTTAGGCCAACAGCAATCGACATGGCAAATAGGAATGCCTCACTCCAATCGCCTTTGGTCACGCCATTAATCAAGAAGACAGTTGGTGTCATGAACACCATGAACCTAATTAGCAACCAAGTAACTTTATTAACACCTTTTTGAAACTGAGTTTGCTCTTGTCCAGTAACGGTTAAGCCTTTTGCTAAGGCGCCAAAATAAGTGTTATCACCTGTATTAATAATGATCGCTGTTGCAGTACCAGAGACCACATTGGTACCCATGAAAGCTAAATTTTCACAGTCCAAGGGGTTTTTAATAACACCCTCTTTTACCTTAGAAAATTTCTCTATAGGTAAAGACTCGCCAGTCATAGCTGCTTGGCTAACGAACAAATCTTTTTCCGACAAGATGCGGCAATCGGCAGGAATCATGTCACCAGCAGAGAGGAAAATAATATCTCCTGGCACTAATAACTTAATAGGTATTTCAAGTTTTTTCGTGCCTTTTTCATGCAACTGAATGCCGAAATGTTGGCGTGTTTCTTGCAAAATAGAGTCTGCTAATTCACGACGTAATACCGTAGCGGTATTACTCACCATCGCCTTTAGTGCATCAGCCGCCTTATTAGATTTACTCTCTTGCCAAAATCTAATCACTACAGAAAGAACAACCATGCTTCCAATAACAATGGTCGCTTTGGCATCTTCTGTTACATAAGAAATAATAGCTAGTAGGGTTAATAAAATATCAAACGGTGTTTTGTAGCAATTCCAAAGGTGTTGATACCAGGTAATGGGTTTCTCTTCATGAATTTCATTGAGGCCAGAATGCAACCTAATTTCCTCAACCTGGGCATCTGTTAATCCATGTTGATTCGAGCCTAATTGAGCAATTAACTCATCAGCCTGAGCATGGGCTGCTTTTTTTAAGGAGTCTGTGACAAATGGCGGAACATCTTTACTCACACCCTCGCGACTGAGGTGTTCAAACATTACCAAACGACGAAAATGTCGTCTCATCCCATGATTGCTAACAAAACGATTAAAAAACTCATGGAAGAATGGAATGCGCATAACGACTACCTCATTAGCAAATAGCTGACTTTTAAAACAATCTATTTCAACTTATAAAAAATATGAGAATGGCTAGGGTATTTTTAGGCTTTGCCATTTGATGTGGGATTATCCTGACTTTTCTTGCCTTTTCTTTACTTTTTTATGAAAAGCTCATAAAAATCTGAGCATAGCAAAAAGTGGGGATTCCAAACAAAAAGCCACTCCGAAGAGTGGCTTTGATGGTTTTCATTAACTCAATGAGTCATGAATACAGATGCCTTAAGTAGACATTTTGTCTTGCTTCTTATCCAAAATAGCCTCAGGTTCCTGAGAAGCATCCCAAGATGGATTGTCTAAGCGATCTTTTAATTGTTTCTTATCTAGCTCATTGGTCCAATTAGCAACCACAATCGTTGCTACACCATTACCAACCAAGTTAGTTAAAGCTCTTGCCTCAGACATAAAGCGATCAATACCTAAAATGAGCGCTAGGCCTGCTACAGGCACCGTACCAACAGCCGATAGTGTTGCTGCCAACACAATGAAGCCACTACCAGTCACACCTGCAGCCCCTTTGGAAGTTAACACTAAAACAGCCAATAAGGTGAGTTGCTGCACCAATGTCATGGGTGTATCAGTAGCCTGAGCCACAAATATTGCCGCCATGGTTAGATAAATATTTGTGCCGTCTAGGTTAAATGAATAGCCTGCTGGAATCACCAATCCAACACAGCTCTTTTTAGCACCCAAGTTCTCCATTTTCTCCATCATGCGTGGCAAAACAGATTCAGAAGAAGAAGTGCCTAAAACAATCAATAACTCTTCTTTGATGTAGCGAACAAATTTAAAAATACTAAATCCATTCAGCTTAGTAATGATGCCTAAAATAATAAAGATGAAAACTAAGCAGGTTAAATAGAAGGAACCCATTAGCTTGCCCAAAGAAGCCAAGGATCCAATACCGTATTTACCAATCGTAAAGGCAATCGCACCAAAGGCGCCGATTGGAGCAAACTTCATTACGATACCCACGATGTCGAATAACACATGTGACAAACGTTCAATGAAATCAAACACCAATGTGCCACGTCCGCCAAACTTATGTAAGGCAAAACCAAATAAAACCGCAAACAAAAGCACTTGAAGGATGTCGCCTTTAGCAAAGGCATCAACAACAGATGACGGAATAATATTCAACAAGAAATCAGTCGTGGTGACCATTTTCCCTGGGCCTGTATATGCCGCAATGCTTTTTGTATCGATTGCATTAACATCTATATGCATGCCTGAACCAGGCTCAATGAAATTAACAATCAGCAACCCAACAACAAGCGCAATCGTACTGACTAATTCAAAATACAAGAGAGCGATACCACCTGTTTTACCCACCTTTTTCATATCTTCCATACCAGCAATGCCGATAACAACCGTACAGAAAATAATCGGAGCAATAATCATTTTGATAGCTTTAATAAAACCATCACCAAATGGTTTCATATCAGCACCAAATTGCGGATAAAAATGACCGACTAATACACCAATTACAACAGCGATTAATACTTGGAAATAAAGTACCTTGTAAAAAGGTGGTTTCTTCTTGTGAAGAGCATGGGTGCTCATACCGTCTCCTTATGAAATTTATTATAAATTTGAGTATTACTAAGTTACGCACTCAAATATGTGCGTAAGATACACCAAATTAGCCCATCACTAACTGATTTATGTGTCATATTTGTTAAGTAATTAGCATTAAATACTTAAGACAAGTCAAATTTGAAAAAAACCCACCGAAGTGGGCTGAAATATGTGTTTGACGACATATGAGGAAGCTAGCCCTACTACTAGACTAACTGCAAATAATTATAGAAATTTACTAAATGTTAGAAATTAGTGAAAACCCCTTAAATTTTGTTCTAATTAGAACTATAATAGACGCTTGTATTTAAAAAGGAGCTGAAATGCCATACGCTATTGAAGTAAAAGCTGGACAAGAATATTGGTTGTGTACTTGCGGTAAAAGTGGCACAGGTTTATGCGATGGTTCACATAAAGTAACTGACAAAACACCAAGCCAATTTATTGCCAGCAAAGATGAAACCATTTATGTATGCGGCTGCACAAAAACAAACAACAGCCCATTCTGCGACGGATCACATAACGGTTAAATTAAACCGCTCAGTTCAACGGCTCAATTAAACCGTTATGGTTCGATTTGAACCGCTCAATAAAAAACCACCCAGATTGATACATGGGTGGTTTTTTATTACCTCATTCTAAGTATTTAAATAGATAAGAGGACTTATTCAACTTGTTTAGCTTGTTCGATTTATTCGACTTATTCGTTATCTCTCATATTGGCGCGCTTAACGATGGGACCTAAACGATTTTTCTCATCAGCAAGAAATTTTGTAAATGCGGCTCGATTACCAGGATAGGGCTCAATGCCTTGAGGGGTTAGACGATTTTGCACAGCGGGTGTCTGAAGCGCTTGGTTAATAGCTTGGTTTAATTTATCTAATACCGCCACAGGAGTTCCCTTAGGAGCAAAAACACCCGCCCAGTGGCCAATAAATATTTCAGGGTAACCCTGCTCTTTGGTGGTTGGTACATTAGGTAATGCGGTGATGCGCTTGTTCCAAGTTGAGGCAATCGCCTTAAGTTTCCCACCTTGAATTTGCGGAATAACAACCACGCTAGCTTCTGAAGTGATGTCCACCTGATTTGAAATCACAGCAACCATGCCCTCAGAACCACTTTTATAAGGAATGATTTCATAACGCCCACCTACTTTGATTTTCATCATTTCAGCCACAAAGTGAGGCGTACTTCCGGTTCCTGCCGTAGAAAAATTAATCCCTTTAGGATCTTTGGCTAGCTCAAAAATATCTTTAAGACTATTAATCTTTGAATTGGCAGAAGCCACAATGATGGATGGGCTGATAGCTAGCATGCCAACTGGAAGAAGATCCCCCTCTTTATAAGGCATCGATGATTTAATCATCAAGTTGGTGATGACACCACCCGCCCCCACAAAAAAGGTATAACCATCAGGTGCACTCTTTGCGACAAAATCAGCCCCCAAGACAGAACCTGCCCCTGGTTTATTTTCAACAATGACTGATTGGCCCAGCTGTTTAGCTACGCCCTCGGCAACTACGCGAGCGACTAAATCATTAGCCCCTCCAGGGCCAAAACCCACAACAAACTTAATGGGCCGACTAGGCCATGCTTGAGCAAAAGTTAATTGACTTAACAAACACAAAGTAATCAATACAAACTGATGAAAACGACGCATATGAAATCTCCACTGAAATTCATGACTTTGATGGCCTATTGTGCATGAATTTATTCTGAATAAATATCAAATCAGTTAAATGCACCAAAGTAGCATTAAATAATATTTTTTAGTGCCTTATTAAACAGTTTCATTTTGGCGCTCACCAATTTTGCATCGACTTTTTCTAATATGTAACTCATAAGCACCTTTTAATAAGCCCCCAACACTTGTGGCACACAACTTGCTATTAATACATTGAATTGATAGAAGTTAGGGGAATGCCATGCATAACAAGAGTTATTTTGATGAAATGCACCTAAGCGATGCTTCAGTGCGCCAAGTTTATGCAAGTTACCAAAACTGGTTAAAAACCATACCTGCTGAACAACTAGAGAGCAAGCGGCAGGAAGCTGAAATCTTGTTTAGACGAGTAGGTATTACTTTTAACGTTTATGGAGAAGATGATGGCGTTGAACGCCTCATTCCTTTTGATGTTATTCCTAGACTAGTTTCAGCGAAAGAATGGTCCACCCTTTCTAAAGGAGCCATACAACGCGTTCGAGCACTGAATATGTTTTTAGATGATATTTATCATCAGCAAGAAATTATTCGTGCAGGCATTGTTTCAGAAGAAATACTGAAACATTCACAATATCGCCCAGAAATGTTTAACGTAGATGTGCCTCAAGGTATCTATGCCCACATTGCGGGTATCGACATTGTGCGCACCAGCGAAGATCAGTTCTACGTACTTGAAGACAATCTACGCACACCTTCTGGCGTGTCGTACATGATCGAAGATCGAAAAATGATGATGCGCTTGTTTCCTGAACTATTCAGGAGATATTCCATCGCCCCCGTTGAGCATTATCCACAGGTATTAAAAAATAATTTACGAGCTGTTGCTCAGCCTGGCATTAAAGATCCAACTGTCGTGTTATTAACACCTGGAGCTTATAACAGCGCGTATTTTGAACATGCTTTCTTAGCCCAACAAATGGGGGTTGAACTAGTCGAAGGACAAGACCTGTTTGTCCGTCAGAACGCGGTATACATGAGGACAACTGAAGGCCCCAAACGAGTGGATGTGATCTACCGCAGAATTGATGATGAATTTATCGATCCATTAGCTTTCAATCCCGATAGCATGTTGGGTGTTCCCGGCTTATTTTCCGTCTATCGTAACGGTGGCGTGACTCTAGCTAATGCTGTGGGTACAGGCGTTGCTGATGACAAGTCTACTTATATTCGGGTACCTGACATGATTCGGTTCTATCTCAACGAAGAGCCTATTCTTTCAAATGTTCCAACCTATGAATTAAGTAAACCTGATGATTTGAAATATGTATTAGCTCATCTATCAGAACTGGTTGTGAAAGAGGTTCAAGGTTCAGGTGGATATGGCATGTTGGTAGGACCAACTGCAAGCAAAGCAGAACTAGATGCTTTTAAACATAGGATTTTGGCTAATCCTAGTAACTATATCGCCCAACCCACCCTATCTCTATCGACCTGCCCAACTCTTGTAGAGCAAGGCATTGCTCCACGCCACGTTGATTTACGTCCGTTTGTTTTATCTGGGGATAAAGTCAGTCTGGTACCCGGTGGTTTATGTCGTGTCGCCATGAAAGAAGGTTCATTGGTTGTGAACTCATCACAAGGAGGCGGCACTAAAGATACTTGGGTGCTTCAGGATAAAACTAGTGAACATAACTCCTTACCCACTCACCCTGAAACAGGAGTTGTCACATGCTAAGTCGCACCGCTAATCATTTGTACTGGATGTCTCGATATATTGAACGAGCGGAAAATATCGCCCGTATCTTAGATGTCACTGAAAATATGGCATTGGTTCCTAATGCTGCTATCAATGAAGCGGCCTTATGGTGGCCTGCTTTAGAAATTTCTGGAACTTCTGATACTTTCAATGAACGTTTCAAGGAGTACAACTCAAGCAATGTGATTCATTATCTAGCGATGGATCGCAGTAATCCATCCAGCATTTATTCAACGCTTTATAGCGCCAGAGAAAATGCTCGCGCCGTTCGAGTAGCGCTCACCTCAGAAACTTGGGAAAACATCAATGCACTATGGCTAGAGTTCAGCCAGTTCGACGCAGATGAGCTGGATATGAACCGTTTGCATGAGTTTTGTGATTGGGTGAAATCACGATCTCATTTATTTAGAGGCGTGAGTGCTGGCACCATGTTGCAAGATGATGCGTATCAATTTTTACGATTAGGTACCTTTATTGAGCGAGCGGATAACACAGCCAGAATTCTCGACGTGAAATATCACCTCTTACTTCCCAAAGAAGAGGAAGTAGGAGGAGGAGTCGATTATTACGAATGGAGTTCTATATTGCGGTCGGTGTCAGCTTTCCAAGCCTATCAAAAGATTTTTAATGACACGATTCAACCTTGGAATGTGGCAGAACTATTAGTGCTTCGCAAAGATATGCCCCGCTCTCTCCACGCATGTTTTTTTGAGATTTCTAGAATCTTAGATAGCGTGACTCGTGGTCGACATATGGAGTGCAAACGCATCGCCGGAGAAATCCATTCAAGCCTGATGTATGGCCGAATGGATCACATTTTCCAAAATGGTTTACATGAATTCTTAACAGAATTTATTAATCGCAATCATGAGTTAGGTGCTGAAATTCAAAACACTTATCTCAACGTTCATGCTGCGTAGATCAAAGACAACATGCAATTAACAATCAAACACACCACCAAGTACGAGTACGCACAACCGCTACTTTATAGCATCCAGCAGTTAAAGCTCACCCCACAAGATGGTTTTGGTCAGAAAGTAAAAAATTGGTCGATTCAGATGAATGGCCAGCCTCATCAACACATCGATGCTTACGGCAATGTCGTACATACCTTGGTCGTTGATAAGAACTTATCTGAAATCAATGTCACCGCTAAAGGTGAGGTTGAGACAGGTCTTGGCAGATCAGAATCACCAGAAAAACTCCCCCTGTCGATTTATCTTAGAAGCACTCATTTAACTCAGATAGATGCAGGTATTACTGACTTTGCCAAGTCTTTGGGAGATATTCATTCAATTGATGACATACAAAGCATGAGTGAAAAAATTGTTGAACGAGTCCCCTACACGAAGGGATCTACCAGCGTTTTCACAACAGCCTCTCAAGCATTAGAAACTGGTCATGGGGTTTGCCAAGATCATGCTCATATTTTTATTGCTTGCTGCAGAAGTCTCAACATCCCATCCAGATATGTCAGCGGGTATTTGTTTACCGAACGAGGCGATTTACTAGAGAGTCATGCATGGGCAGAATCTTGGCTAAATGGTATTGGCTGGGTCAGCGTTGACGTATCCAATCAATGTTTAGTCAATGGCACGCATGTACGCCTGGCCATGGGTTTAGATTACCGAGATGCCTGCCCTGTTAGCGGCATTCGCGTAGGTGGCGGTGATGAATCGATGAGTGTAGGTGTGGATGTTTCTCAAAACAAGCTGCCAGCCAAAAAACAAATACAACAAATTCAACAATAAAAAGAAAGTTTATTCATGACCTATTGCGTTGGCGTTTTATTAGACCAAGGATTAGTTTTAGCATCAGATACACGAACCAATGCGGGCGTTGATCAAGTTGCCATTTTTCCTAAAATGCACATTTTTGAGATTCCTGGTGAGCGCGTTATCACTCTCATGACCGCTGGAAACTTAGCTGTTACTCAATCAATTGTGAGACGTTTACGAGAAGCCATTGATAAAAATGAAGGTCCACATCTTAATAATGTTGATTCATTATTTGATGTCACTAGTTTAGTGGGAAGTGAAGTTCGATTTGCTTTTGAAAAAGATGCGGAACACCTCAAAAATCATCATGCAGATTTTCAGGTGAGCATCATCGTAGCAGGCCAAATTAAAGGTGAAAAACCACGTCTCTTTAGTATCTATAACGCTGGTAACTTTATTGAGACAAGCGCTGAGACCCCCTATTTTCAAATTGGCGAGATTAAATATGGGAAACCCATTATTGATCGAGTGATTAAGCATGATACGAGCTTGATGGATGCCGTGAAATGCATTCTCATCTCATTTGACTCGACTATTAGAAGCAATATATCGGTGGCAGCGCCCATTGATGTGATGATGTACAAAACCAACTCGTTTCAGACAAACCTAAAACAACGGGTCTTAGAAAGTGATCCGTATTACTCATCCATTCGTAATGGTTGGGCAGAAGGTCTAAAAACAGTATTTACAGAGTTACCCAACCCAGACTGGGGCAAATAAACACCCAAGCAACAATCACCAGCACCACTTTGGTGCGCCTTGGGTTTTTAGAGAAATAGGCTGTGCTAATGTAGTAGCACAGTTATTTTATTTTTAAGCTATGTTGAATTGGGGTTTACTTTTCGCTCGTCTGATTGGTGCCATAGGATCATGGATAGATGCTAGCAACCTCAGAAATCGTGTGTATGCGCTTAAAGATGAGAATGAAATTTTAAGAACCGCTTTAGACGATATTCAACGCATGGATCCCGAGGGTCGAGTCGGTTGGCACGCCAAAAGAACCCTCGATAGCTTAAATAACATCAGTGATTAAACATTCGATGTCGGGAAACCCGACATCGAACAGTTAATTGAAAATAAACGCAGACAGACTAGTTTCTAAAACTCGATCAGAAAACGCTTTAAATCCCTTGCCATTAGGCGCTGCGCCAGCGGCAACCATGAGTGGCAACAAATGCTCCTCCTGTTGCGGTGGATGGCATAACCTTGCTGAAGGTGCATTGTCCCAATTTAATAATTCTTGATAACGTTTCGCTGGTTCAGATTCAACAGCGGTCGTTAACCATGCGTCAAATTCATCAGATACAGGAGAAAAGCGAGGGTCACCATAACCACGCATATTATGAAAACTCATACCACTACCAATAATCAGCATGTCTTCATCCCTTAGCTTCTCTAAGGCACGGCCAATATCAAATTGTGACTTTGGATCCAGATTGTTATTGAGTGAAACTTGCACAACAGGAATGTCTGCATCTGGGAACATCAACATCATGGGTATAAACATGCCATGATCAAATCCTCTAACAGGATCTAATTTTGATGGGATACCTGCAAGATCTAATAGACCAACGATTTCTTGGGCAAGCGCAGGACTGCCTGGGGCTGGATATTTAAGTTGATAGGTGTGAGGAGGAAATCCGTAATAGTCGTAAATTAATGATGGGTTTTGACTACTCGTCACACTCACTTTGGACTCTAACCAATGAGCAGAAACCATCACAATACCTTTAGGCTTTCTAGGTAAAGTAGATGACAGGCCTTTTAAAAAATCCGCCATCTTGTTCCAAGCGTCAGGTGGATTCCAGTCCATAAAAAAACAAGGGCCGCCTCCATGAGGAATAAACCATGTTGGCATACAATCATTATTTAGAGACATTTACATACCTATTATTTAAAAACAATGAAATGATACTAAAAAGGTATTCACCATTAAGTTGGTAATAATTCAAAAAACTAAGCTCAAAGAAAAAACCACTCTTAAGAGTGGTTTTTTATCTCATGCTAGTCAGCTTGTTAGTTTGCTAGAAAGCAAACCAAGCATAAGCATAAGTTGTATTGTTATCTTTAGCAGATCTTCCAAATCCATCATAGTTGCTTGAAGCGCCTAGATATCTTGTGAAATAGTTATATTGCAACCCAACTCTAATATTCTGAGTAGGCATCCAAAATACTTCTGGTGTCCACATGATGCTATTTGGGGAGCCATTCATGCTGGAAGTAACTGTTACTGAACCGTTGCCATAACCTGAATCCGAAGTTCCTGTCACTCGGGTATAGGCCAAGCTAGCGCCGTATGTCTGTTGATACACATAACTAGCCTTCATTTTTAATGAATTTAATGTGACAGGCCCACTAAACCCAAGAGCTGTATAGTTATCACTGACACGCTCATGCGCATACCTGAAATGTGCTGTCCATGTATGAGGTTCAGCCAAATACTGATACTGCCCATCAATGCCGATATCACGATAATGTGTAGAGGCAGCTCCAAAGTCTGTAGTAGTAGCTGTGCCATCCAATGGGCGAAGTTTCATGTCCAAGCCAAACATGCCGACCATCATGCTGCTTGAATCCCAATCATTGCTATAAGCTAGACGTGCATAAGGAGCAACACCGCTAATATTCGCTAATACGCTTCCGTTTGAGTTGTTCATATGGCTACCCATACTCAAGACAGAAAATATATTTTTAGCGGTTTGATATCCAGTTAACTCAGCATAAATATGCTGATTAAAATATGCATAAGCCCCAACACCAGCAACATTACTAGTCAAACCACCTTCTATTAAGGTCGTAATAGGAACACCGCCACCAACGCCTAAGGGACTTTTTGCATAAGGATAGCCCCATGCAGGACTACTGTTCCAAACATCCTGAACTGTGGGATTATTGTGAAGTGTAACCCCCCAAATGACACCACCCTCTTTGGCTTGATCGGCATAACGCAAATCAAAATTATCAGACCCCAAACGTCCCACCCATTTGTTATTTACATCCTGATGGTCATAATTGGTATAAGTGAATTGAGAAAAAATACCTACGTTGTTCGTTACCTTTCCCGCCACAAATACACTACCGAAATCAGCCAATACTTTTGCATCTTTAGGAGAAATCGTAGCCCCACTCGAATCACTGTTTGTTCGAGTCTTGGTGTAATCAGCAACCATCATGATAGCGAAAGGATTAGTCTGCTCACCAATCGTATAACCAGTTAATTTAAATAAACGTCCAAACTGATTTAACTCGGGAAACTGTCCACCTGCGTGGCAAGCAGCGCAATTTTGACCAGTCTGACGAGCATAAGATGGCACTGCTTTGGCTAGATGGCTATAAAAGAACAAGCCCCCCACCACAAGAATTCCAGCTAAAAATGATAAGGAAGCTCGACGGTTCTTGTGAATGAATATGTTTCGTGGATGATGAGCAAACATGTTCAACCCCTTTATAAAAATACTGATGTTTGCAGATTAATCATTCCTAATAGTTCGGACTTGATATGCATCAAGTCATTTAGAAATATCTCCAAAAATCTATTTTTAAGGGGTTAATACAATCGGTAAATGTAAAGCTAGCTCAAGCCAACTATTTTTTTCTGGCAACAACCCAAGTAGATAACAAGACGATTGTCAAAAGGCTTAAGCAAACTAGCGACCAAACTGGTACAGACAATCCAAAGACAGGTGGCAGTGGTGCTGAACACAAGCCATCAGCCTGGAGTAACCAGTTTAATTTACGAACCATGCTCCATTGATTGATCCATATTTCTAATGGATCCCACCCACATGAAACAGTTGGGTGAAAAATGACCCACATGTGACGTAAAACCACGCTCAAGCCAAATAACGCTGATATCCCTGCAATCGCATGGAACCATGGTTTCCATGCTTTGGAAAAATAAGCCAATAGACAAGCGCTTGCTATACCCAAATAAGCTAAACGCTGAAGAATGCATAAAGGGCAAGGGGCATATAAAACACCATTCCAGCCCATATGTTGTATCCACAGGGCAAAACCAACTAAAGCCAAGCAAAAAGAAGCAATGATTAGGTAAATATTTTTAGACATGAAAGGATTGTATTGCTAAGCATTTATCCGAGTGAATATCGAGATTTCCATCATCAATTGGCAGTCATTAAATTTGCACTGCAGTATTGATCAATGACGATAAAAGTGAGTTAAAAGTGCTTTTTTTCAATTAAATTTGCAAAAAATTCGGGATTTCCCTTAGTAAATATCTGATCCAATTCAGCTTTCAGAAAGACTACTTCCCGACACTAGAGCCTGTTTCATTTGAAATAAAACAGGGAGAAACAATGTCTGACGCAATCATTGCCAGAATTAAGGCAAATCCGAAGTATCAGGAGTTAAAGCGTAAACGTAATGTGTTCGGTTGGTCATTATGCATACTCATGATGATCGTTTATTACGGTTACATCTCATTAATTGCATTCAATAAAGAGTTCTTGTCTTTACCTCTAGGCAGTGGCGTAACAACTATTGGTGTGCCAATTGGTATGGGTGTGATTATTTTCACCATCCTAATTACTGGAATTTATGTTGTTCGTGCCAATAAAGAATTTGACGCACTCACAACGCAAATTTTGAAAGAGGAAGCAAACAAATGAATTTAATTAAAAAATTACTTGGCTTAAGCGCCCTATTTGCTGTGGCGGGCGTAGCTTATGCTGCTGGCGGTGATGTTGGTCAAGTTGAAAAACAGGCCACCAACTGGGTAGCCATTGGCATGTTTGCGACTTTTGTTCTAGCAACTTTGTTTATTACAAAATGGGCCGCAGGCAGAACTAAATCTGCTGCAGACTTCTACACAGGCGGCGGCGGTATTACTGGCTTCCAAAACGGTCTAGCGATTGCTGGTGACTATATGTCAGCTGCGTCGTTCCTAGGTATTTCAGCGGCGGTAATGGCCAACGGTTATGACGGTCTAATTTACTCTATTGGTTTCTTAGTGGGCTGGCCAGTTATTACCTTCTTAATGGCTGAACGTCTTCGCAACCTTGGCAAATTTACTTTTGCTGACGTAGCAGGCTACCGCTTCAAACAAACTCCAATCCGCGCATTTGCTGCATCTGGCACATTAGTCGTAGTTGCTTTCTACCTAATTGCACAGATGGTGGGTGCTGGCCAATTAATTAAGTTGTTATTTGGCTTAGAGTATTGGATGGCGGTTGTGATTGTTGGCTGCTTAATGATGATTTATGTGTTGTTCGGCGGTATGACAGCAACTACTTGGGTTCAAATCATTAAAGCTTGCTTATTACTTGCTGGCGTTACATTCATGGCTTTCATGGTGATGGCTCAATTTGGTTTCAGCGCAGAAGCTTTGTTTGCTAAAGCCGTTGAAGTTAAAACAGCGATTGCTGCTAACGGCGGAAAAGATGCTGAAGAAGCCGCCAAGGTAGGCTCATCTTTAATGAAACCAGGTGGTTTCGTAAAAGACCCAATCTCTGCGATTTCATTTGGTATGGCATTGATGTTTGGTACAGCTGGTTTACCTCACATTTTGATGAGATTCTTCACAGTACCTGATGCAAAAGAAGCTCGTAAATCAGTTTTCTGGGCAACTACTTGGATTGGTTATTTCTATGTGTTAATTTTCATCATTGGTTTTGGTGCGATTACGCTAGTTCTAACAAACCCAGAATTTGCTGATACTGCAAAAGGTGTGATTCATGGTGGCGCAGGTACAGCTAACATGGCAGCCGTACTAGTTGCTAAGGCAGTTGGCGGTAACATCTTCTTCGGCTTTATTTCTGCCGTTGCGTTTGCGACCATCTTAGCGGTTGTAGCTGGTTTAACACTATCAGGTGCAACAGCTGTTTCACACGATTTGTATGCCACTGTATTTAAGCAAGGTAATGCTGATAGCGCTTCTGAATTGCGTGTTTCACGTATTACAACCTTGTCTTTAGGTGTGATCGCAGTGATTCTAGGTATCGTGTTTGAGAAACAAAATATTGCATTTATGGTTTCTCTTGCATTTGCGATTGCGGCATCAGCTAACTTCCCTGTGCTATTTATGTCTGTGCTTTGGAAAGATTGCACAACTAAGGGCGCAGTAATTGGCGGATTCTTAGGATTGATCTCATCAGTAGCGTTAACAGTTGTATCGCCATCTGTATGGGAAGCAGTTCTTGGCAACCCTAAAGGTTCTGCATGGTTCCCATATACTTCACCAGCCTTATTCTCAATGACTATTGGCTTCGTAAGTATCTGGTTGTTCTCTATGCTTGATCGTAGCAAACAAGCTCAAGCAGAAAGAGCCGCTTTTGAAACACAACAAGTTCGCTCTGAAACTGGTTTAGGTGCATCTGGAGCTTCAGGTCACTAATTCCTAACTAGCTAACGAAAAAGACCCCTTATAAAAGGGGTCTTTTTTTATGCGCTTGAAATGTATGAATCTTCTTGGATTGCTCTTTCCGCTCTATTTTTCCTGCTTTATTCTTTCAACAGTTGCTGAAGTTTAATGAATGCCATAGCAGTCATCACGGCGTCATTCATCGCATCATGAGCCTCTCGTAGAGGCAGATTCAAGTCAGCCATGATGGTTGAAAATCTCAAGTCAATATTGCCCCCACGCAAAGCTACCGGTAGCTGCCGATTCTTGTATTCGTAATACATCGATGAAACCTCAAACTTAGATTGGGGCAAGCCAAATCCGAGCATGCGCCAAATAGTTTTATTGAGCATTGCCAAATCAAATTCCAAGTAATAGCCCACTAAGGGACGGCTGCCAATAAATTCCATGAGAATTTTCATGGCCTCATCCTGATCAAGACCACCTGCAACATCACGTTCACGCAAACGGTGAATCTTAATACTTTGCTCAGAAACCAATTTACTTGGCTTGATTAACAATTCCAAACGCTCACTGAGCATGACTTTATTGCCAACGATCTTGACTGCGCCAATAGAAATGACTTCGTCATTTTGAACACTTAAACCTGTTGTTTCACAATCGATAGACACCCATTCATTCGGAGGGGGCGTGTCGAATAAGAATTGATAATGTGGGTTAGCCAGATGGAATCTTAGCCAGCCCAAACGAACGGATTCATATAAACGTCGTAAAGAGAATA
>Ga0213918_1000073_pt1 | contig 54140 bp, 74 predicted proteins | sample McNCre217MG_FD_163422 | JGI IMG/M metagenome (GOLD analysis project Ga0213918, IMG submission 163422) | Freshwater microbial communities from McNutts Creek, Athens, Georgia, United States - 2-17 MG | ecosystem: Environmental > Aquatic > Freshwater > Creek | place: USA: Georgia | collected... | reverse complement strand
TACCTTCGCTGCTGGCTGGAACGCCGGTGATACTTTCCAAATTACACTTGACGGCGCGCGCACTGCTACCGTAGTATACGCAGGAGACAATGCTACCACAGCAGACAACATTACTCGTGAAGTTCAAAAGTTGTGGTCTGTACAAGGCTTCAACGGGGTATCCTGTTCACGTACAGGCTCAGCAGAGTTCACTGTAACGCTTGCCGAAGATAGTGCCAGTGCATACGGCGATATGACGGTGAGCCCTCTTAGTTCGTCGTCAACCGCAAGTGTCAACCATTCGGTGACAGGCGTACCCCGGCGCGAACCGGTTTGGAGTTCTACGCGGGGCTACCCCCGGACCGTTGAGTTCTTTGAGGGTCGCTTGTACTTTGGTGGCACAAAGCAGAAGCAACAATCGATAATTGGAAGCCAAGTTAACAATATTCTTGGCTTTGAGATCGGAGAAGGACTCGCGGACGATCCTGTTTTTACTACGCTAAACGGCGGACGCTTGACAGCTATCCAAGGATTGTTCGGGGGTAGAAGCCTCCAGCTCTTTACAAGCGGCGGCGAGTTCCGCTATGCTAAGGAGCTAGGCACGCCTATTAGCCCCGGCGATGCACCAGTAAACCAGACGCAGTACGGCGCAGCTAAGATTAAGCCCGTCACAATCGACGGTGCGACAATCTACGTTCAGCGCAATAAGAAATCGATCAGAGATTTCCGCTTCGACTACACAGAAAACGCGTACAACTCGTTAGGTGTGTCCTCCCTCGCGCCACACTTGATTTACGACGTGCGCGATATGGCAGCATGGAACGGCTCGGCCATCGACGAAATAAGCTTTGTGCTTGTGGTCAACGGGACGAACCCGGACACGAGCAGTGACGCGTTCCCAGATGGGTCAGTCGCGATTTTCAACTCGCGCAAAGAAGCGCAGATCCAAGCTTGGACTATTTGGACAACAGACGGCCAGTTCAAGTCGGTATGCTCTATCCTTGAAGACATTTATTTTACGACGAAGCGTACGTTGAATGGCGTTGATTATTCGATGCTTGAAATTGCGGACGTTACGTGTTATACAGATTGTGCACACGTATCAACTAATAGCCCCGCTGCAGCATCTGTAACTGGGGCGAGTCACCTGTATGGCGAAGAATGCCGTGTGCGCGCCGATGGCTTCGTCCTTGAAAATGTGACACCTGACGTCAGTGGAAACGCGACGTTATCAAAAACTGTTTCTGCTGTGGAAGTCGGTTTGGATTGGACTGTTGAAGCCACGCCGATGCCATTGCAAACAATCACACCGCAAGGTTCTAACTTGATGCGCAAGAAGCGCGTCGTGAAAGTGCGCGCCAAAGTGCGTAACACTCTGGGGCTGCTCGTCAATGGCAGACCATTGCCTGACCGGTACTTCGATGTGGATGACTTCGACGAAGCCGCGACACCGTTCACCGGCGTGCACACGATCGAAGAATCTACGAACTGGGACGAGTCCGAAGACAAATTGGTCTCATTTACACAGGTAGATCCTTTGCCATTCGAACTTCTTGGCTTAGATATTCAGATAGAGGGGAGCATATAGCATGGCTTTTTTAGCCACAATCCCGGCATGGGTAGGCGTTGCTTCTGCTGCCGTTAGCGCCGCAGCAGGTATTTATAGCGCGGCACAGCAGAAACGTGCTGGCGCTTTGATGGAGAACAACATCAAGGTCCAAGCGCGCTCGGAAGCTGACGCTGCAACGCAACGGGAAATCGACAGACGTAAGGACCTGCTTCGTGCGCTATCTTCGCAGAACGCCTCGGCCGGTGCTTCAGGCATCGAGACAGGCGGGTCTTTCGGCGGCATTGTCCGTCGCAATATCGCAGAGAATCAAAACGATCTTCTTATCTCGAACGCCAATACGCAAGTTCGCCAACGCGCGCTGGCAAGCCAAGCGTCGAATGCAGTTGAGCAGGGCAATGCAGCCGCAGCTACTTCGTTAATGGATACGATTGGCAAAACGTACAAGAGCATACCGGGAAGAAGCTAATTTATGGCAGGCATAGAGTACCGTCAGCTGCAGTCACCTGCGCTAATCGACACAGCTATCCCGGATAGCGGCGACGCGCAGGCGGCGCAAAGTCTAGCCCATGCGTTCAAAACTTTCGAGACCGGACTCTCTGGTTTAAATGAACAATTTCAAGCTAAGCGCGGCGCGCAAGTAGGTGCCGCCGCTGGTGCAGAAGCAAACTTTGGAAAACCAGGTGGCAAAGATTTTAACCGCGGCTTTCTGCAGAACACAGCATACGCGGAAGCGTACAACAACGCAGCTACGCGCAGTTACGCGATTCGCGCACAGGCCGACGCGGAAGATACAGCGGCAAGGCTACAGGTCGAGGCGAACAAGGACCCTCATGCGTTCCAAGCAACCTTCGGCGCCGTTCGTGACGCAGTCATTAAGAACGCCCCTGCTGAAGCTCGGCCGGCGCTCATCGAGATCTACAATAAACGTCTCACGGAAGGTGTAGCCAACCTCAGCCATGCACAAGCGCAGGAAGCACAGAGTCAAGCACGCACGGATGTGTCCGAAGGCATACAGCGGTCCACGGACCGTATCGCGCTATTGCGTGCCTCGAACGATTTAGACAAGCATGATGAAGCGGACGTTGAGCAGCAAAAGTTAGGACTATTGATCGATAGTGCCCGACGAGATGGCACTCTCACCCCAATCGAAGCGGATGCCGCGCATAAGCAGAGCCAAAAAGCCATCACCCAACAGACGGTTACTGCGCGCTTCCGCGACGAGCTTGCGAATCCCTATGGGGACCCAATTGGCTTTATCAAGCGTTTGAAAGAAGTGAATAAGACCAGCAACGCTTTGCTGCCAGCAGAAGAAGAAAAACTGGTTGATTCTTTGCTCTCGGATCTTCGCGAGTCAAACGGCATGGCCGAATACGACATTCGTAAAGCGAAGCAAGAAGAACACATGCGCTTTGAGGTGGGCGATCGTAATGCTACATCGGACCTGCTCGCGGGGAGACTCACGCAGAAAAAACTATACGATTTAACACAGTCGCAGAACTTGAGCCCCGAGGTTGCACGTACGCTGTACAACGAATTGCAAAAGGGCGATCCGGGTATCGATGACTCGCGCGTTGCTTTCGACGTTCGTACTAATTTGCTTCACTATTCGGAGCAAGAGATTGCGTCAATGCCTGGCCTTAAGTGGGGCACTCGCGGCGACTTGCTGTTGAAACGCCGCGAAGAGGCCGCCGGTTGGAAAGGCACACAGGCGGCGCGCGAAGGTGAAGCTCGCATCGACCGCGCGCTCGGAATTGTGCCAGGTACGATGATTCAAACCCTTCCTGACGACGTAAAGACTCAGCGCAATCAAGCGCTCACCGAGTGGTACAACCAAGTGGAATTACTGCCTCCAGCAGAACGTCAAGGCGCAGTTATTTCTAAGTCGGAGGAAGTTATCGGCACGTATATTCGTAAAGCCAAGTCGATCGAGGCGCAAGATCTGGCGCGCGCGAAAGCCAATTTTATTAAGCGCGCCGGTGATCCGAACGCGCTTGGAAAAGAAGAACGCAAGAAGTATGACGAACGCCTTAACCGATATGACTCGGACATCACAGCAGCGCAAGCAGAGGCGGCACGCAAATGAGCGATCCAGTCATTCAGACTCCTAGAATTCAGCAGGACCTCGAAGACTCTCTGGCTCAGCTGTCCGCCGCACGCGATCTCGATAAGCAGAACGAGTGGAAGCAAGCGAACGATGAAGCAGCCAAGAAAGCGGGGGTGGAAATCATCGGCGGCGTCATGGGCGTTCCTGCGCCCGTAGTAAACTGGATGCGCGAGCTACCGCGTAACGTCTCGGTCGGCACACTCGACGCAGCGATAAACACCGCCGATGCGCTTAAACATGGGTATGAGTACCTTCAGCATAAAAATGCGGAGGGCAAAAGCGCAATGGCTGCGGCGGATAACGCGGCAAGACTCCCTGGCACCGCGCCGGCTGAAGTACCTCCTGTGCCTGAGCAGCCAGCTCCTTCGCCGGTATACGATGCTGCGAAAAATGCAGTGCTGCAGTTTCGTAACTACCTCGCCAGCAATAGCGATACGAAAGACGAAGTCACGCAGACCATCGCGCAGTATGCGGTACCCTTCCTTGGCTACAGCAAACTGATTGGGGGGCTTAAAGGGGCCAATGCACTTGGAACGATAGCTCGTTCTGCTACCGCGGAGGCGCTAACAGCGTCCACTGTTTTAGCGCCGCACGATCCACGCATGACTGACATCTTACAACTCGGCAAGCATGTAGAAGGCAAGTTCGGCGAGGCAATGAACGCTGTAGCGCCAGATGGCAGTCTGCTGAATGCATACATAGACTATATGTCGAACCGCGACAACGAAAGCGAAGCCGAAGGCCGATTTAAGAATGTTGTCGACAATCTCACCTTCTCCGCAGCAATTGCAACACTATTCAAAACAGGCGCCGTTTTATTTAAAGGGGGCCACGCTGCGTTCAATGGTTTGCCTGACACGGCAAGCAAAAGTGTGGATATGTCGATTGGGCCTACCAGGCAAGTTGGTGCTGTCAATCCTGAAGTGTTTAGTCCTTCGAGCACTACAAGTGCGCAAACATCCCCAAGTAGCGCAGCATCTATCGAGCCGAACCACAATGGACAGTTCACCGATTCTTTCCGCAGTGAACACTATGTGCCGCCAGGCTCGACGGTTGTCACTACCTATGACAAGAACAAACCGAATGGCTTGCTTGCGATGAAAGAAAACGAAAGCGGTGCGCTCCAGATCAGTAATGCTGTTGTTGAAGATGCCACACGTGGCACTGGCAAAGGTAAAGAGCTGCTACTGACTGCAGCCAAGTACGCGCGCGAGCAGGGAAAGCCGATGGTGTCAGATAGTTCTGTCACCGTCAATCAGCTACGCGTTTACGAGTCACTGAAAAAGAGCGGCAAGTTGAACTTCGAGTACTCAGATCCAGCAAAGGTTGAAGCCGCGCTGAAACAGAAAGATGGCCGCGTACCGGTTAAAGGCCCAGGCGGCGAGCCAGTAGTGAAGAACATTTCGCTTGTGGAGAAATAACCAGTGCCAGATTTTGGTCTAAAGAAAGCAATCGAAGAAGCAGTCCTTAAAGGTGCCAAAGGTGCTAAGGTGCTGCGCCCGGCTGAACGCGAGATTGCTGCGAAGGAAGCAGAAGCTGCAGCCAAGAAAGCAGCTGCGCAGAAAGTTCCTGAAGTAGCTGCATCTCCAGACGCAGCACCTGTATCGGAAGTACCCACAGATGCACCGTCTGCTGTACCTGCTGAAGCCGCACAGGCAACACCAGAGCGGCCAGTAGCTAAAGCGCCCGAGGCTCCTGCTGAGAAGCAGCCGGCTACTGCAGCGCTCGAAGAACCTTCTGTTCCAAGCAAGATGCCTCCTCGCGCGGAGCCCGTACCAGCGGAAGTTCCGCCTGTGGTGGAGCCTGTAGAAAATACGGCGGAACGGTTGTCTAAAGCCAACCTCGGTGATTATGCGCTCGATGAAGCGCATATGCCTAACTTCGATCGCATCACGACAACCGACGAAATTAAGTCTGTGATCGCCGACGTCGCGCAGCAGAACGCAGCCAAGATCGACGTAGCTCGACGCGGCACGATTACGAACGAGCAACTGCAGGGCTTGGCTGGCGATCTGAATGTGAGCCAAGATGTTGTAAAGCAAGTGCTGGAACGAGAAGCTGGGGGAGTCCTTAACCCCGAAACGATTCTGGCTGCACGACAAGTGCTTAACTCAAGCGCCGACCGTCTCAAGACTCTCGCGGATAAAATTGCAGTGGGCCAGGCAACCGACCTTGAGAAAGTCCAGTTCGCTCGCCAACTCCAATTCCATAACGAATATCAAACGCAGTTCATGGGCGCTCGTGCAGAAACGGGCCGTGCATTAAACGCCTTTAGCATTCCTGTGGGCTCCGATCCTATTCAAGTAAGTCGCATCGCTGAGATTCTGAACAACTCGGGCGCAGACGTAGAACGCGTTGCGAAAGCCATCCACATGACCGACTCCGTCGCTGGCGTAACGCAAGTTGCGAAGCAAGGGTTATTGCGGCGTGTTGGCGGCGCGGCGATGAACCTCGTCAACCGTAATTTCGTAAACGGAATCTTGTCGGGGCCTACGACGCACTTCGTCAACATGGTTGGTAACACAATCTTCCAAGCGATGAATGCCGCAGAAATTGGACTAGCTGCTCGGCTCGGCCGCTTTCTGCCAGGCGAGGAACACGTTGCTGCAGGCGAAGCACTTGCGACATTGCATGGCACACTTGGCGCAACGTCCGACGCTTGGCGCCTGTTTGGCCGTGCGCTGAAAACCGGCCAGTCGTTAGACGGCGTGCTTAAGTACGAAGCGGCTGGCGGCGCGTATGGCTCTACGCTGCAGCGTTTGCCTGAGCTAGATAAGCCTTATCTTGGTCGAATCATTAAAGGACTCGATACGCTAATTGACTTGCCCACACGCGCGCTCGGAGCAGAAGACGATCTATTCAAGACGCTCTCATACCGTGCGTATGTAGAACGACAAGCGATGGTCCACGTGCAAGATCAGCTTGAAACCGGTGCGCTGAAGCTAGAAGACGCGGCGCAAGAAGCACGCAACTTCATGGAGAACACGCCGGAAGAAACGCAGAAAGCAGCGGAAGACTGGGCGAATGAAATGACATTCCAAACGCCGCTTGGAAGTGCAGGGCAAGCAATTCAAAAAGGCTTGCGCAGTGTGCCAGTGCTAACCCTTATCGCCCCCTTCATTCGCACGCCGACGAACATCTTTAAGCAATCGATGTACCGTTCGCCAATGGCTGTGTTCTCGAATCGCTTTTGGGCTGACGTATCGGCAGGCGGCGCGCGCCGCGATCTGGCGCTTACCAAGTTCGCCCTTGGTTCTGGTACTTCAGCGCTTGTGGCGTACTGGGTTGCACATGACCAGATTACCGGTGGTGGTCCACAAGATCCGAAAGCACGGCAGCTGTGGATGGAGAACGGCAAACGCCCTTACTCGATCAAAGTTACGAACCCTGTAAGTGGTGAAACAACTTGGCATTCGTACGCACGCATGGAGCCTTTCGCTTCGGTTGTCGGCGCGACAGCGGACGCAATGGAGATCGGTGCGTATGTCAACGATGACCCAGAGAATATGTCGGACCAGGAAGCACAGCGCTGGCAGGCGGCGGGCTCGATCATCGCTGGAGTGATGAATAACACCGGCAACAAGACATTTATGAAGGGTGTATCGGACTTCATTGAATTGATGAACGATCCTTCGAGAAAGATCAAGCCGTACGTCTCTCAGATGGCTGCTTCACAAGTTCCCTACTCCGCACTCCAACGCACGATCCGTAACTTCGACGACCCTTATTTGCGCGAAGCGTGGACGATTTTGGACAAGATCAAAGACAACACGCCCGGGTACTCGAAAGACTTGCCGTTGCGTCTCGATCTTTTCGGTGAGATCCGCGAGAAGAATTCCAGCTCGCTTCTCGGTGCGATGTCACCGATCCCTGAGTCAAAACAAAAATCAGACCCAGTGGTCTCCGAGCTGGTTGACTTGATGAAGACCACCCACCAAGTTCCCTCGACGATGCCGGATAAGCGTGTGCAAGGAATGAGGCTCAATGCAACGGAGTATGCGGACTTAGTACGCATTTCCCGTTCAGAGGGCAACTTCGGCGGTAAGTCGTATTACGACATGCTCGATCAAACAATCCGTACCGCTGAATACCAGAAAGCGACACCGCTCATGCGCGTCGAGCTTTTAAAGCACATTCAAAACCAAGCGGACAAAATCGGCAGGCTTAAACTGGAAAAGGAAAATCCAGATTACGCAGAACGAATTACTCAGTGGCGCATGGACAAACAACGACTTCTTTACGATAAGCAGGGCTCACAACAATGACATCGATCGACAACGTAACTGACATTGAACCGTTTGTTCAATATGTTGCTGCTGCAAGTCAAACCGTTTTTGACTACCCATACCCGATATTCCAAGACGCCGATCTCGTCGTATTAGTAGATGGTGTCGAACAAGCGCTGACCACGGACTACACAGTTACCGGTGAAGGTGAAGACACAGGCGGCACGGTTACTCTCGTAACAGCGCTAGCGGGCGGCGAGATCGTCACTATCTACCGCGACATTGCTATCGAACGAGACACCGACATCGCTCAGAACGGTCCTTGGAGTTCCGTTGCGTACAATGATGAACAAGACAAAACATACTTGTTACTTCAGCAACTGAAGCGTGATACCCGTCGCGCATTACGCATTCCGCTGTCCGCGGAAGTTGATAGCACTGATATTGAATTAGATCCTACAAATTACGCGAATAAGTACCTGACGTTCGATTCTGACGGTAAGCCAACGCCTGCTGCGTTGTCTAGCACAACGATGACGCAGTCCACTATCGGCGCGCTACTCTACCCTCGCACCGATGCCGAGAGAGACAGGGGCGTAACGCCGACTGATACAACAAAGCCAACTCTGCCGACAAAATCAGTACAGCGTTACGCATCAAGCTTTACCAGTTCGTCTACATCAACTCAAAATGCGGCGGGCATAACAACCGGCGTGAGTGTCGAATCTGACACTGTAAAACTTCCACCGGGTACATTCGCAAGCAATGCGTTTACGCTTCCACCTTATACAAAGATCCAGGGCGGAGCTAACCGCGGCACAATCCTGACCTATTCTGGATCAGCAACCCTTGCCACGCTAGGCGGTACAGCTGGCTCTTTGTATTGGTCAATGGGAATGGAGGAGATGCAGATCACTCTATCTCACGTTGACGGCAAGGCTGTACAGATCCAGGGTGGAGCTAATACTGTGCTTCGCAATATGTATATCGAGGGCGCAATTAACGCGACGCGAACCTCAATCGGCGTAAAGATAGACGGATCAAATGCGTCTGCGTTTGCTAATCATCTCGAAAATGTTTACTGCAACCATTTGCATGTGTCGTTCAAGCTTTCACATTCCGGGTCTGTTGTTGCCACGCAAACAATGTTCTCGAATTGCTACGGCTATGGAGATAAGGCAACCGATGCAACCAGCATTGGATTGCTAGTCAGCGCTGGCGACGGAAATGGAGCGATATTTTTAGGCGGAAACTTAGAACAATGTAATCAAGCCGTCTCCATTATTGGCGGCGCTGGATCAATCACCATGTTCGGTACTCGCTTCGAGTCGAACACAACTGACATTATTTTTGGTACAACTCCTAACCCGTCGTCGTTCTTTGGGCTAATCAATCTCGACAACGTCACTGACAATTCAGGTACTGGTTATGAGCGCCATACTTTTGTCGGCTGCGTCAAGAGCGATGGTTCAAACTATCCCAATTCATTTCCTGGCGTTAGTACTTTCCGCTCAGTAAAAATCGGTGATACCCCACTCATTGCCCAAGCATATGCAGGACAAACGGCTCCAGTATTCAAAGCCGTCAATAGCGCCGGAACGACATTAGCCTCAGTCAATGCTGATGGAACTTTTACTCAGGCCCGCAGATCAGGAACGGCAAGCCCATCGGGTGTACTAACTCCGCTTTTCATTGGCGAGCTTTATGTTGATACCTCTACACCTAAAGCTTACATGGCGTATGGAGTCGGCAACACTCAATGGATGGCGTTGAACTAATGAGCGAATCAAAAATGTTTGCGAGCGCGCTGGCGCGAAGGCATGAGGGTGAATGATGGATGAACCGATAACTAGCTAATTTTAGCTAAGCGCTACCATCGCGTCATCGAAGAAATCAAAGGTAAAGGCATGAATCCACTTCAAATGAAAACAGTATTCCCGCAGTGTAAAGACGTTTCACAGTGGACGAAAATTCTTACGATCATCGCGCCGGATTTCGGCATCGATACAGAAAATCGTTTCTGTATGTGGGTTGCGCAGTGTGGGCATGAGAGTGCCCAGTTCATGCGTTTGCGTGAGAACATGAGCTATTCGGCAGGTGGTCTTCGTAAAACTTGGCCTGCTCGTTTTCCAACTGACGAGATCGCCGTTGCATTCGCACGTCAGCCTCAAAAGATCGCGAACTACGTGTACGCCAATCGGCTCGGTAATGGTGACACGCAAAGCAATGACGGTTGGAACTACCGCGGCGGCGGCATTATTCAACTCACGGGGCGCGCGCAGTACAAAGCAGCTGGCGATGCGCTGAAGATAAACCTCGAAGCTGCCCCTCAGAAAATCGAGCAGCCTGAAGTGGCCGCGCGCGTTGCTGGCTGGTACTGGCAATCGCACGGATTGAACGAGTTAGCAGACGTAGGTGACTTCGACAAGATCACTGAAGCGGTCAACGGCCCCGCCAAGCTGGGGCTCGAAGAACGCCGTGCGTTCTATACCAAGCTGAGAACAATATTGTGACGCCCGAGAATGTTCAAGCATGGATCAAAGCACTCGGCGGTACGCGATTCTTGCTTACCGTGGGTGCCGGCATCGTTAACAGTATCCTGTGCTGGCACGGCAAAGTAACTTCTGGAGACTTTGTGCTCGTGACAGCTGCAACCGTAGCAACCTTCATAGGCGCTGGCGCCTGGCAAGATCGAGGACACGCACCCAATGCCAAGCCTAACTAATCCCTGGATCATTCTGGCCTTCATCGTTGCGCTCGCTGCGTCCGCTGCAGGCGGCGCGAAACTCGGCATGGATCATGTCATTGCCAAGCAGGCGAAGACTGAAGCCTTAATCGCTGCCGTGCGCGAGCAAGCGCAGCAAGGCGCTGCCGAAGCCATCGGCAAGATCGATATCAAGCAGACCGTCATCAACCGCAAAGTGGAGACCATTACCCGTGAAGTACCAGTTTATCGTGAGTGTCTTAATACTCCTGACGTGTCTCGGTTGCTCGACGACGCCCGTTCAAACCGCGACACAGCCGTCAGCCCTGGTGGTAGCCTCCTGCCCAGCACTAGCTCCAACAAGTCACAATAGTTTCGGCGACACCGTTACGGCGCTGGCGGATATGTACAAGCGCTATTACATCTGCAGAGAGGCGGCGTTAGCCGGGCACGAGGATAAGAAGAAATGAGCGACAGCATCAACAACTTTGCGCAGCAAGCACACCAACACGCGGGCGTTGTAGGCGCCGCCGTCACAGCAAGCACAGGGCTCGTAGGGTGGCTTGCTCCGGCAATTTCTGTGCTGCAGATCATTTCCCTTCTGATATCGATCGCTGTTGGCTTACTGACAGCAAGGCACTATATCCGAAAGTGGCGTAAAGGTGAATGAGCTTTTGCACTTTTCAATGTCGCTGACCGCTGTTATGCTGGGCACGGCTTTTATGAACCCCCTGAATCTGATCTTCGTGAGAATGCCGCATGCCTCAGAAATTTCAGCTCCCCCTAGCGAAGCCTTCACAAAGCGACCCTCAGCAGTACCGAGTGTATCGGATGGAGGGCGAGTCGATCAGTGCGAAGAACTACGTGGCACTCCCAAAGAAGTCGATTGTCCGTTTCGCGAAAAGCATTTGCAAGATATACGGGATACCGCAGGTAGAGATACACTTTCGGAATCTCGGGCAGTGGACAGCAGAATGGATGGAGCCGAACATCATCACACTGGGGCGTAAGAATAACTCTAAAGGGATTGTAACGATTGCGCATGAGCTGGCGCACCACCTTCACAATTCAATCGCCGGCATGGATAAAGGGCACCAGGATCACGGCCCCGAGTACATGGCCTGCTACATGAGCATCCTTGATACAAGTAGAATCATACCCGTTGTGGGTATGCGCGCAATCTGTGACAGTTACAAGATTAAGTATGCCGACCCCGGCACGAAGAACAGCCTCAGCGCCCTAAGACGCGCTGTGCTAGGCTACGCGTCAAGTCATCCTGGCTAGACGCCTTGCTCTTTAAGAGCCGCATGTAGTCGATATCGCGCGTTCCCTCGGCAATGACGTGGTGGATCTTGACATTGCGACCCATGCGCCGATGACCGCCTGCCAGGCGATCGTTGACTTGGATGTACGCCTCAAGACTTGCAGAACAGCCGAAGTGGACGATATCCTCGCAGCCTGACTTGTAGACATCGTTTAGCCCATGTCCAGCGCTCAGCGGATGGAGAACACCCACGTCAAGCGATCCGCTTGCCCATGAGGCAAACTCCGCGTCTGACTTCAGCACCGCCCAGCGGCGTCCAGACGCAGTCAGAACGCGCTTTATGCGCTCTAGGTCGTGCCGGTAATAGTATGCCACCAGCAGTTTGCCCGGCACTGCCTCCAGAAGCTCCTCCAGAGCTGCTACTTTCTCTTCGTGGAACTCCACGACTTCCTTCTCCTCCCCTACGTACACCACGCCGTTCGCTAGTTGCAAGAGCTTCTGGTCGAGCGCCCCTGCGTTCACGGCAGTCAGGGTCTTGTCCTTGAAATCTGTAATGAACTCGCGTTCCATGCGTTTGTAGACTTGCATCGCTGCTGGGGGGAGCTGTACCTTGATGAAGTTGTAGACGACTTCAGGCAAATCAAGATAGTCCTCGGCGCGCAACGACAGCGTGATATCGGCAATGGCTGCCTGGATCTCTTTGATGGCATGCGGCTTGACGGTCCACTTGTCGAACTCATTGCCGCGCAGCGGACGCTCGAACCAGCGCTCGTGATATGCTGTCTCAGTAAAGCCTAACCGTTTGCCGTGGTCGAGCAAGTAGTACTGGCTCCATAGGTCCGAGTAGCCGTTAGGGATGATCGTACCGGACAGCAGAACGACGCGCTGGCACAGCCGGCGCAGATCGCGCATCGCTGTCCATCGCTGTGATGCCTGACTCTTAAACGACTGGGACTCGTCCAGAAACACGACATCCCACGGCCAGCGCATGACTTGCTTACCGTTCTGAATGAACTGGGCGTGAAGCCACGTTAGCTGTTCGCGGTTGATCGTGTGGATATCCGCAGGCGTCCGCAACGCGCGCATGCGTTGCTCGGGCGTGCCGACGATCTGAGCGCACTGTATGTCTTGCAGATGTGACCACTCTGTAAGCTCGTCTGACCACACCTTGCGGGCAACACGCAACGGCGCCACTACCAGGGTGCGCCGTGCGTCGAACGAGCTCGACAGGTCAGTGAAAGCCGTCAGCGCCGATACTGTTTTCCCTAGCCCGCAGTCCACGGCCAGCGCACAGGCTTCATTCTGCTTGATGAACTCGACCGCGCGCTGCTGGTAACTGTAGAGGTTGTCTCTGCTAAGCAAGCCAGTCCTCTTCTTTCGCCTTCGGTTTCTCGATCCCGCTAGGCAAGTGCTGCACGCGGGATTCAAGCTCGCCCCACAAACAGATCAACTCGCCATTCTCATGCGTATCGGCCAGCCAGCGTGGGCGCTCTCTCGCCATCAAGTCGCGCAGTTTTATGAGCGTCTTCGGCGAGACGTAAATGTTGAAGCGTTCGTACATCATTTCACTGGCCCTCTCCAATTAGCTTTTGCTCTCGCTTCCCATTCCGCGCAAACTATCGCCTCCGCAAGTACAACATCGTCTATCCCCTTCTCTTTAAGTGCTGCTTGAACGCTATCAATATCTCGCTGGAACATACACGCAAACGCTTGCACTGCATCGGCAATGTAATCGCGGCGTTCCACTTTGGCCTCCTGCGGCGTCATAGTCCTCTCCGATAAGTGTGCTTCTTGTCCCGTATCCCGGCTTCTCGTAGGCACACCGTCCTTTTGAACTTCTCGATGTCGCCGCCTTTACCGGAGCCAACATCGGCCCACACTTCCCAGCCGGATACACGCATCTTTTCTTGCTCGTCTTCCTGCCTGTCAGTCGAGGATTTACCGGGGGCTTTGAACTCCACGGCCAGCATACCGAAGTCGATGTGTGCAAACAAGTAGTCCGGTACGGATCGATTGCCGGGGCTGCTGAACTTGCGCGCCCAGTAGCCACGCTTACGCATCCACTCAACGCACGCCGTCTGGATGTCTTTCTCCAGCAACTTGTGCTGGATAACTTGCGGCTCGATCTCATCTAAGAATGGATCTTTCATGCGGGATTTCCAACAGGTTCAACCTTTTGCACTTCTTTTGTGTCTGGGTGTACGACATACACATTTCCTAATTCAGTAGCCAGGATAAGCTTGCCCTCATAGAGCGCCATGCCAATTACCCGGCCCGTGCCGCCCGGTATGGAAGCGATGAACTCACATTTTCTTTCCATGATTCAACCTCAATGATGTATATGGGTAGTGCTTAAGGACGTCACCAGCTCTGCGGCGAATAGCACGTGGCACTCGTGGCGTCTTCTTTGGATCAAGTAATTCAAATAGAAACCGACGGGCTTCTATGATTGCACGTTCTCTTTCGTCTTTGGTTGTCATCCTAAGTCCTCAAACAATTCTTCCGGTTTCACAACGCATCGATGCAAGCTATTGTCTTTGTTGTTATAGAGTAGCCACTTACCTTTACGCATGTCGTGCCAGTACACGGCGCGCGAACCACATTGGTTGCACTTAGGCCGCTTCGGGCCTGCGCAAAAGTCGGTCCAGTCAGGGCCATACCCATCATCCCAATATATGTAATCTTCGATGGCCATATTACTTACGATACCGAACTTGCCGGTGGCCGTCAACAGCAACGGGCAATCCTTCTGCCCAGGTTGGTAGCTCGCACATCAATTGCCCCGCGCGTTCTATCGAGTCGAACTCTTCGTCAATCTCAGATACAACTTCGTCATGCACAGTCATCACGGTAGGATACCCTGCGCGCTCAAGGTTTAGCAAGCCGTTGCATAGTAAATCCCTGCTGGTTGCCTGGGTTGCATTCTCGCACAATTTTCCCCCATAGGTGGATGTCTCTGCCCATTGCCGAGTATACGTGTCAATACCCCAATACCTAAGCTCGCCGGGTATTTCTCTGACAACTTCGTTGCCGTATCGATCTATTTCCGTTTTCTCTTTCGGCGGAATCCACCGAGGTTTGTAGTACGACAATCGACGTCCGCTAGGCAAGCGCATGTACAGCCAGCGATCGTGAACTTTAAACATGACCTTGCCAGAAGGGATCTTGTATACTTGCCCTGGATTCTGCACGGCTTGTTCGGCAGCGGTCTTCAAATCTTTCCACCCTTGTCGAATCATCGGGTGCGCTTGCCGCCATAAGAATTTCAGTGCATCGCAAACGATGTACTGTTGCTTCGGCAAGCCAGAAGCTTTACCGAATTTTTCCCACATCCACTCGGCAGCCTCAATCGCGTCCTGCGGCAGCGTGGCGTATGCGGACTCAGCGAGATCTTCGAGCTTCACGCCATACGTGCCGATCATCGTCACGAAAGCGCCGACGCCCCCTTCATACGATAGCGCCAGCTCTTGAACTTTACCGATCTGCCGCTGCTGCTTATTCACTTCCGAGGGATCAACGCGGAACGATCTCGCATACGCAACCTTGTACAAGTCGGGGCCAGTGCCCTCGTCGTACGCACGGAACGCGTCCAGCTTCCATTGCTCGCCGAGTAGCCACGCACAGACGCGCGCTTCGATAGCGGAGAAGTCCAAAGACTGAAGCACTTTGCCTTGTGGAGCACGTAGCATGCCGCGTACCGTCGATGCGATCACTTTCATTGGATCGACGCCAGCGTACAGGCTTCGAACCCAATCAAGGTCGCGAGCACGGAACGATTCAATCGCGGTGTCGGGGTCTTCAATACTTCCGCGCGCGAGGTTTTGCAGCTGCACGCCGGTGCTTGACCAGCGCCCAGTATTCGCGCCATAGAATTTAAACAGGCCGCGCAAGCGGCTATCAGCGCCCGCCATGTCCTTAAGCGTTTGGAATTTGCTGACGGCCTTGGCCCCGTGCGTGCTATACACACGAAGAACAGTCTTCACAATCTCGGGGCAGCGCGGGTCTTCGACCGCCGACTTAACGGTCTCGGCTTGCAAGTTTTCAAGCTGTGGGTATCCGTTCGCACGAATCCACTCAGCAAGTTTGCCGGTCTGTGAGGGCGCGAGCCCGGTAATCTCAACGCATTTTTCTCGCAAGAATTTCTTATAGGTGTCGATCAAGTACTGCGCGTTGTCTACGGATTCAAGATCGACGAGCACGCCGCGCGAGTTGATATGCTGGTCAAGATGGTATAACACCAACTCTGACGCCGAAAGATCCGGCACGACCTTATCGATCGCGCGTTCGGCCTCGACGTCTGCCGCGCAGTACTGGTAAAGAACGTCGAACTTAGCGGGGGAATTGGCGGGCGTGTACCGCGTCTCCGCGCCTTTGCGCGGCTTGGATAATTGCAGCATCACGATCCGGCCAGAGTCATCCTTGGGGCACGTACCGAGTGCAGCGGCTACATCGCCCAAGCCTCCAGGCAATCCGGCGGCGCGCGCTTTAACCATCGAACAGCGTGTTTGTTCGATCGATATTTTAGGGAAACCGATCTTCTCGCCGGCAACATTGTTTAAGATTGTGCGTTCGAACTCCGCGTTGAACGCCGATACAATGCCGCCTGCCTTGACGTGCTCTACTAATCGTTCTGGCAAAAGCACATCCCTTTCAGGAACGAAGCCTTGCACCGGTTCGTCATCGAACGCGTAGTACAAGCACAGGATCTCTGTACTTGGATGCGCGGCATACACATGCACCCCGACTTCTTTCAAGTCGGCTTCGGAGAAAGTTTCCAGATCGATCGAGACTTTGGTCATGCTTTCCCCAGATAAAAATACCCTGGGCCTTTCAGCCCAGGGCGAACACCACTACTCAAACTTCTAAACGATCAATCAAGCAAACGGATCAGGTGCATCGGCTCCATCTTCAAGCGCTTCGAACTCTTGGTCTGGATTGGCCGAAGCCGCGCCGCCGAAGTTCTTATCCTGTTTCACGAACTGGATAGCGATCAAGTTGCCATTGATTGCCTTGCGGCCGTGGCTGGCTTGAGTCCACAGCGTGACACTGGCGTTCACCATGCAGCCGGAATATGGCCACTCGGCGTCGCCCGGTGCGACAGGATTGAACTTGCCATCTGCGCTCTTGCGGCGACCGACAACCGGTACGCGCGACTTGCTTTTTGCCTTGATGAAGAACATGCCTTCGTAGCCGTCGTACACCTTGTCCAAATCGTCGCCCTTGCCGAAACACAAGTCTTTGCAGCCTGGGTTGCTGAACGCTTTCGGCACGCCCTCGGTAAAGAACTCCTTCGAGATACGCGCTGCTTCGCTCTTGACCTTGGCGATTGCGGCAGCGTGCTCCTTATTCGAGGGGTCAAGCAAGAATGCAGCGCTGAACTGTGGCTCGGTTTCCGTGCCGTCTTCTTTGCGGAAGCCTTTCGGCCGATCGAGCTGCGGGAACGAGAGCCACACGTTCTTCAGCTGGATCTTTTCGGATGTAATACTCTTAGCCATCATCTACTCCTCTGTTGAATCGACATCTTCAAAATCGGTTGTTGGATCGACCGACACAGCTGGACGAGGATCGGACCCCGGCACGAGTGTCGGCTTGCCTTCGGACTTGCGGATAAGATTTGCTAGCTTGCCCGCTTCTTTCTTCTCGGTTGCCGGTGCGAACAGCTTCTTGCCTAACGCCGGCACCTTCTCCACCTTCGCAGGCCCAAGCAGTTCGGGCTTCGTGTAGATATCTTCCTTGCTCGCGCCTGCTTCCAGCAATTGCTTCTCGACCTCGGCTGCATCGACCGCCCAGTCACGGCTGCTACGTCCTGCGACGAACTTGAAGTCGCCCACGGCGCGGCCTTCTCGTACTTCCTTCTCGGCGTACGACTTCACTGCTTGCACCCACTTTGTAATGCTTGGCAGCGCCAGCAAGATTTTTGCAATCTCGTCGTTCGATAACGTTGGCATCCGCTCGACTGCACTTTCCGTTTTCGCAACCGCGGTGTCCAAATCTTCGAACTCGCCGGTCACAGTATCGAACACCGACTCGGCGCGCACTCGGCAGGTATCTTTAATCCGGCAGAATTGGCACCAACTGCCTGCTTTAAACGGCGCTCCGGGCTTAAGTGCACGCTGAGCACGAGGCACCACGTATCCTTCTACCCAGGCAAGTAACTCATCCAGTGAAATATCCCACTCATCGTAGTGATCGAGCCGGGGCTGGCATATCGCAAGCGTGAAGCTCTTGAACTCATACAGCCAATCGTATGCGAGCCATACGCCCACGGCGTACAACATGAGCTGCGGGTTCATCTTGGCGTACTTCTGCACACCGCTGCCATCTTTGAAGTCGACGATGCGCGCGTGGTACATCTTCAGCTTCGCAGCATCGAGAGTACCGAAGCCAGAGGGCACGAACTTCGTGTAGCTGACGCGTGCCTCGACCAGTTCATCGCCGTCGCTTTCCCGAAGCCTGTCGACGAACTCTTGCACCGAAGCTACGCGCTCTTTGTCGACTTCACAATCGGTAAAGCCGTTTGCATGCTTGACACGGATCTTAGTCCCCAGGAACTCTGAAGCGTTCTTGCCTTGCAGTCGGCACCACTCGGACAGCGTGTGCGACGCCGTGCCACTGATTGCGTACGCCGATACCTTATCTGGTATACCTCGCGTAGCAATCACGCTGCCGGGGCATTCGAGCCAGCGCTCTGCAGACGACGGCCCGAGCTCGCTGTGCGCGCCGTCTTCGATCTCGATTGTTTTATCCATTCAACAATGCCTCTAGCATAACAGTAGCAAGAATGCCGGTTATAAATCCAAAGATGAAAAATACAACAATCATTGGTTTCTCCTACTGGGCGCCGGCACCATCGCCGACGCCCTTCTCCGAGTTACATCGCCGCGGCGGCCGCAATGATCTTCGCTGCGAACTTCGACAGCCAAGCGTTCTGCTCGTCAGCCGATGCCGTTGCGGCAACCAATGTTTCCGAACCGGTGACTTTCTTCAGTGCAGCCTTGGCCTTTTCAGGGCCAACCCGCTTTTGGCATTCAACCAACGCGGCGCGCACTTGGTCGCGGGTAGGCACGGCAACTTCTTCCTCTTCGAAGCCAGCATCTGCCACGGGTGGTGCTTCGACGACGGGTGCTTTTGCCGCTTCAATGGCCTTAGCCGCACGAGTTTTCGGTGCAGCAGTGGCTGGCGCTTCAGCAACAGGAGTGCCAACCGGTCTGCTTGCGATGGCCTCCAGTGCTGCGGCAATACGTTCAAGGGAATTTTCAATCGACATCTTCATCTCCTCTGTGGTTAAGAAACTTTCTTGCTAGCTTCGCGGTTCTGGATCTCGCGATCCAAGTACCAACGCGCCTTCTTCAAGTCTTCAATATCGTCGCCCTTCAAACCGGCTCGCCATAAATACTTGATGGTGTTGCCAATGCAGAAGTTGTAATGCTGCGTGATTTCTATGGACTCAACGCCACTTGGGTGGGACGTGTAATGCTTTGGATGATTAACCATATCGTCAGGGGGAGCAGTCTCTGGCGCCGTTATTCGTACGCGCTTTACTCCACCAAGTTCGAGCCCTTGCCGATAAACGTGGCATATTCGTTCATGGTGGTCCCTGTCCATCGTAAATTCGAAAAGCCTAGGGCAGTACCTGCAGGTAAAATCGCTCATCAATGCTTCCTCCCAGTATCTTCGCCATCTGTTGTGATCGCCTTCGCAGGCTTCTCTCTCTCGGAGTGCAAGCAAGACGATGTGCGCCATAGAAGTATTCACCCATCTGGTCCTCTGTTGCAACCTTCGCGGATATCGCTGCTTGTGCCATCGATGCAGCGTGTTGCAGTAACACAGCCATCACGATCCGGTAGTCATATGTCATTCGGGCGTTGACTATAGCATCGTCCACTGCCTTACTGCAAGCGTCATATTGCACATCTGCTTCGGTGCTCATAGACGCCACTCCCCGTCGATAATATTTATCAAGGATCGCTTGCCGTTTGCATAGATGACGCAGTGTGTATTAAGCCAAGACGACGGCCCGGAAGTATACTCAAGACGTAACGGCGTCGAGGTTCCTACTTGATAGCAACCTTCCTCAATGCCGGGGGAATGGGTGTGCCCGATGATCGATTTAACGCCAATTCGTCGAAGATTCTTGATGCTTCCACGCGAGCCATTCGGGCCTTTATCTCCGTGCATTCCCACTTCGATCCCTGCGATAGTAAAGCTTTCATCTCGATCTAAGAACTTGATGTTCGCTGCACCTTCCAGCTTCTTACGGCCCCAGTAAGTAAACGGGGAGGGATACTGCGCGCCGTGCTCTGTCATCGTGACGCCTTGTGTCATCGCGAGCGCAGTCTCCAAGTAGAATGTAGCATTACTGCCTGTGCTTCTCCAGTCCTGCCCGATGATCCAGCGTGCCAGAAAATCGTCGTGGTTAGACGGCACCACGATAGACGTGCAGTTATCCGGCGTGTGCTTTTCAAGGTACGCGATTGCGCGCATAACTTCTGCTCGCGCATCGTGCTTGTTGCTTTGTGCTTTCGCAATCGAAATAAACGGATTGCCGAAATGGTGGGGATTAAAAGCGTACCCATCGAGTAGATCGTTCCATATTTTGTACCGGGGCTTGAAGAACTCAGTCATTTCATCGGTGGCCCGTGTAACCTTTCGGTCGGTGAACTCTACGTGAGTATCCCCTATGTCAAGACCAAGAGCAGGCGGTGCGGGTGCCACACCAAATTCTTCACTATAGTGTGTATCGAGGTCGATGAAAGCCCCTGAGTTCTTCTCGGCGTTAACCTGACGGACGTTGAACTTCTTGCCCTTAATCTCAACAACGCAGGCGCCTAACGTGTGGTGGAATTCACCAAGTTTTCCTGCTTTCGAGTCGGTGTAATTTCGTAGTGTTGCCGCACCCGTCGTCGTTAAGATCTTGGGCATACGACTTTGTGGTGTTGCTACCGTACGTAATTGTAACTTGGTGTGTGCCAGGATTCCAGACTCGCCGTGGGTGAGTGCTTCGAATCCAGTGAGTGGACTCGATGCTGTTGGTTGCACTTTGACGTCGCCAAGCAGGATCAAGTTCTTGTTCAGCTTCTTGCGCTCATTGCACAAGTATGGCGTTAGCTCGTCTGCCCAAACGTCTTCGTTCGCTTGGGACGCAGCCCAGCGAGACGTTGGGTTCTTATACCGAAGCGGCACGGCTATAAGCTCTGCGTTTCTATCATTGCAGAAATGCTCACAAGCTTTCACAAAACCTTTGTGTGCTGGCGTTGCGTTCTGTGCGGCCGTCACAAGGAAGCGGGTTACACCACCTAATGTGCGCTTGAAGATCGGAGTCTTCATGGTGCGGCTAGTCTTGCCCGAGGGTGTCTTTGCAAGGGTAGATTCTGGATCTGTTGTTGAGTAGCAGTACGAGCGTGGGCCGTTACCACTTCGGCATATCCAGCGTTGCTTTCCACTAGCAGCAGTTGAATTTCGTACTAAGTTCCCTCCACACTTTGGGCATTCATACTGGGTCATTTCGTGCACCACAGCCAAAGCAACGGCCCGACAATCGTCCAAGGAATAAGAAGTAAAACTAGCAACGCGCGATACGTAAACCTTTTCATCGTGCTTTACCTTTTGGGGCTGCAGGGTTCGTTACTTTGCCGGCTGCTGCACTGAGCCTCAGCTTCATTTGCGCGCCGCAGTCGGCACACTCAGGAGCTGTCTTTCGCTCAGCGATCTTGCGCATCTCAGTCTGCCAGTGGCTGCACTTCTTACATTCGTACTCGTACAGAGGCATATCAAAACTCCTCGGTGCCAAGCTGGCGCCCGGTGACGATTGTAAAGAAGTCCATGTGCCGTTGACGCCATTGCTTACGCGTCATTGCCGCCGAGCGCAGACATTCTTCCCACCATAGCAGCATCCCTGTTTGACTCTTAAGCCGCTTGCGTCGCTCCCACGCATAGCTCAATGCTGTTTTGATTAAGTAGTTCGAGTCCGCCTCGGACAGCCGGCTAATGTACGGTCTTGAATGGCTTCGCAAGCGGGCCATATTGCGCACGACGAAGTCGTGAAACTCAGCCGCTTCTACCTCTAGTTCTTTCACTGTAGCCATTCTTCTTCACCTACTTCGGCAATGTTGGTTAACGATACACGATCTTCACCCTGCATAAATACGACACCGCTCGCACACAGCGCAGTTAGCGCGCGCTCGATCGTTCGCCTTCGGATATCTCTTCCCTCTGGTTTTGGAAGTTTTGTTTTCACTCCTTCGATCAAGTCTTCTTGATTCACGCTGCCGCCTGCGGACATCGTGCGAAGAACATCTAAGACTAGCCTCTGGTTAGGCGCGGTCACTTTCTTCTTACTTGATCGGGCGGTTTGCGGTGGTTCTGCGGGCAGCATGACGAGTGACGTGGCTGCGCGTCCTGTCTTGTCGGTGTGCTGCAGCGTAACTGGGTTTGGCTTGTAGCACAAGGGAGGAAGCTCAGGGGAGGACTTAAACCGCTCGCGCGTTACATTCACCGACTCGTCGCCAAGATTGCGTGACACAATGTACTCGGCGTCGGTATCCGCAGCGAGCGCTGACGCGCCGCGTGCGCGACTGGCATCGCCATGTCCCGTATGTGCAATCAAGAGTACGGTCGCGCCAAAACCAGTATCAGCGCGCTTTAATCCGTTGTCGAGTAACCCGATGAACTGTTTAACTTCACTGTTGTCGTTTTCTTCCAGTCCGCCCGAGAGCTTACTGAATGTGTCCAGAACGAATAATGCCGGCTTGATATTAAGCTGCAAGCAATCCTGGCGTATTGTTTCGACACCTGCCTTATTCGACAGATCAAGTCGACGTTCGACAACGAACAAGGGGATAGAGTCGTACGCACGTTCAGGCAAGAAATGCCGCAGCCATGCCGCGGCGCGGCGATCGAAGTCGCCACCTTCGGCCGACACCACGTATACGGGCTCAGCACCTTCTCGCGTGGCAATGCGCATCGCCCAATCCAAGGCGATGAACGACTTGTAGCTGCCACGCGGCCCTGCCAGAATGCCAAGGATGCCACGTTCGATCACATCTTCGATCAACCACTCGGGTACAGTCGGCGAATTCAGAACGTCGCACAGTCTTCGCGCGAATGCGCGCGCGCCGTTCTTCTCTAGCGTCTCGTTCTCAGTGAGTGGCCCTAAGTCTTCGAACTCGGAGCTACCGATTGCTTCCTGAAGCTCGGGCTGACTACGAGCGAATTCGACCATAGCTTTAAAAGACGGGCGGTCCGTAACAGAAATGGCCCTGTCTCTTCCCTCGTCAAGTGCTCCGAATTTGTGGAGTCGCACGAGATCGAAAGCGTTATTTTGCCCACGGGCAGGGTCAGTGTCATGGTGCGAATGAAACTTAAGTCCAGAGTCATACTCGATTGCTCCTTCAGGCCGAGAGCCTGCAGTGTAAGTCCAGCGCCCTTCGGTTGCTGTCGGTTTGTACGGTAATTCAAATCGTTCAATTGCTGCTGCAACGCTGAACGCTCGGCAGAAGTCACCCACGATGCCTGGCTTTTCGTTAGGAGGCGTCATCTCAGACTTGATAGCATGAACGCTATCACCGTCTACTCGATGCGGCCATTGCTTGTGGTCGGTCCAGTTCTCATACTCAGCTAGCACACCATCGACATCAAGCCAAGCGCCATCGTTCACAACGCTAATGAACTCAGGCGATCCTTCGCGGCGCGTTGGCGCGTACATCATCTGCGCCGGAATGAACGATTCCCGAGCAACTAACTCGATGCCAATATCGGCAGCCACTTTGCGAGCCACAGCTTGGAATTCATCGTAGGTTGCTGGGCGTGACAAGGGCATCACTACCCGGAAGCGAAGGTTGCCCGCTGCGTTTGAGAATGTTGGGTACATCGCGAACGCCAACTCTTTCCAAACATGAAGCGCGCGCTACTCAGTGCCTTCTGGTACACGATCGAAGTCAAAGGTGATCGCGTGCCGGGCAACGAAGTTATCGGAATCGCGGTATACCGGTGAGAACTCAGCAGGGATATACCACCCGCGTTCTGCTTTATCCGCAGCAATCGGCGCTGGGTCTGTCAGCCATGTGCTGAACTGCTCCCAGGTCAACTGTTCGACGCGTTCAATGCGTGCTTGGTGGATACCGCCAAAGCTCACTGTTAGTTTTCGCATTAAGGAGTCCAGAATCCAGTTGTTGCCCACGCGGTGACCACGACGATTGCCGTAGTCTTCGCCCACAGCTTAGCTCGCTCACTCATACATCGGACGGCAAGCTTGTGCTATCAGGAGCGCTGCGATGCCATTGCTAATCCCGAAGTTCCATCCGATGATTGCTGCACCTATCAATATGCACACTATGTCGGCTACCGATAGAAAATTTTTCATTTCGTGCTCATTGTACATCGTCTTTTTCCTCATTCATTTCTGCGCTACCAGACACCCAATCTCGCGACACTATCCTCGCTGGGTACTCCGGTTCGGGATACGTGACGCCGGGGCCTCCACGTGGAGGAAGAGCATAGGGATCTACTTCACCATTCATCTTTTTCTAGGCTCCCAAGATTCTTCTCGTCCTACAAGGGATGTCCGCCCAAGGCTGTCATACCCACAGGGTAAGCTCGAAGGGCTACGATAGGCTTCAACCTCACGCTTCGAAGCTCCAACGCGGTCGGGAATGCTACCGAACTGTTGCGAGTATTTCTCGCCGTTGCTCGTTGAAAGCCACCGAGTGAATAGCTTCTCGGCGCCAGCTGCGACCACTGCGCTGTACAAGGATGCATACTCTTCGCGCCATTTCGGGCGAAAGGCATCGAGTTCTTCTACTAATTGTTGTGTTAAATCGTCCACATTATTGCCTGATTGACTGGCGCCGGCATCGAATATACTATTCTTTAAAAGCGAATGCAAGAGCCTGTAGGCCCCTTGAGAGCTGCCACTTTACCGTTCGGAGCGGGATACCCTTGCGCTTTGAGTACTCTTCCTGCGTTTCCGCCAGGCCGTCGATGCCGTAAACGCAGCTAAGCATTTCAGAATACTTCTGCGGCAAGCGCTGCAGTAGCTGCGCTAGCTGCTCTTTTTCCTGCATTAGAACGACTTCCTCACAAGGATCGCGAAACCCTTCGGGTGGTTCTTCATATGCGAGCGTTGCCTCTGCGCCGAACTCGGTACTTTCATCGAGTTCTAACGCGTTACTCGTATCCTGCCATCCATGCATACTCGTAACGAAGTAGCCGTTATCCCTACCTCCAACCATACCCGTGGCCGCGGATGCCACTTTCTTTAGCAAGGTACCTCTGGTGTAAGCCATAACCCATGTAGAGAATCGACCCTTACGTGGGTCCCACGAGCGAATGGCTTCACCTGCCGCAAGGAGTGCATCTTGCAGAAGATCTTCGTTTAGGTAACTAGGGTCAAGCGTGCCGTGCTCTTTCAGTCTACGAACTGTCAGCCTTGCTAGTGGAACAGCTTGTAGCCATAGCGTTTCCCAGGACTCTGTCTTCCTAGCAAGCATAAGTTCATCATGGTTTAATTTCATTCTTTACTCTTTAATGCGCTGTCAGCGACTCACGCCACCAAGTCGAATTAATACCGGTTCGTTTGATGCCGTCATCGCGTGGCGAAGTACTTCCTCAATTGTCATGCATGGGCCGACGAGAGTGGTTCGCTCACCCCCTTCGTTGTCGAGGACCACAACAGACCAGCCAGACCATTTGTCGCCCCTCAAGTAGATGCCTTCACAGCTCATGGTTTAACCTCGTTGCTAGTTGATCCATTGACAGGTGATTGGTGAATGAATTTGTGCCGACAATGCGGGCAAGTGATCTGCGCGCCTATTAGCGGGACATCGCGTTTATGGGCTAGTCCGTCCTCGCCGATGTAAAGTTCCCAGCGATCTTCGATGTCTTCACCTTGGGCTAGCATGGAGCCAGAAAGCCCGAACTCTGGCCACTCTTTGCGCATCTGCTCTAAAACAATATTTACCGACTTTTCAAGGTAGTAAGTTTTCTCGCAACCGTTATCCCATTTGATGCCAGTAAAATCTTTGTTGAGCATTAAGTCGATATAGCCAGAATCACGGCCAGCGTTCCATTCTGGATGCTCGCGTGGATCGGCGCCGAAAATAGAATTGAGCTTAGCGATCATCGGAACCGTCGGCTCAACAATAAACTTCAGCTCGCCCTTGAATTGCGTGTTGTACCCCATTTTATTTCTCCGGGTGAGTCGTTGACGATGTGTCTGGTAGCTCGATCTGTATTGCGGTTTGAAATGGCGGAGTGCATCCCAGGAATAGCCCGCTCCCGAGTTGGTTCATCAAATCCCAAAGCTGCCATTTGCTCCAACCGTCCGCATCTTGGTCTGGCGGAATATACGGATAGTTCTTACCGCTATTTCTCCAAAGATCGTCGTGGTATTTCTTCAGCGCTTCGATCCCGGTTATCGTCAGCTTCACCCGCACGTTATGATTGATGTTGAAGTCAACCCACATTGCCATCTCCCGCAGTGACAGATTCATTCATCACGTCGTAAATCTTTGCGAGCTTCTTTGGCGTGAGTGCATTTAGCATTGCTTGCTTAGGTATTCCAAGCTCGATACCAGTCGAGACAAATAGGCCGGCCCATGTGGCCATGCGCATCATGATGTCATGCTGCGATTCTCCACACCCACCGAAGGGCGCGCACATCGATGGAGTAGTGCAATCCTCGTTTGTTTTCCTGCAAATCACTTAAGCACCTTTGGATTTAGACTGTTGCTGCGCCCGCCACAGCTCTACCTGCTCACGCGGTGCGATCCATTTGCCACCGTGCGGTGCACCGAGAATGTCGCCGTAGTCGTCTCGCTTGGCTGATTTGATTTCGTCGTCGGCCAACACAGTGAGGCTAGCCGGGTTGATTCGTGCTTTTTGCTTTGGCATTTTAGTTCCTAGTTAGCGGCTCTCGGACTTGCCCTTAAGTAGTCGCATTGCTTCATTGAGCTTGTTTTGTATAGCCGTGTGATCCTGCGATCTTCTCAATGCATTCAATGCTTGCTCGTAATGCACGGCTTCATCGTACCCACGCCATGCGGTCAACATACCTTCAAAGTATTTGATCGCGTTGTCTCTTGGTGTCCAATCAGTTGCCATCGGTCTCGCTCTCAACTCGCCAACCAATTAAGAATTCGCATCATCGTTTTGTAGTCAATGTCGTGTATCGATTGCGTCTCGATGCGCTGCAATGTCGGGTGACTGATTCCAATCTCATCTGCCAACACGCGCAAGGAGATTTCCTTATGCATCCGATACGACCGAAGTACTTCGCCTAGTTTCATGTCTGACTACTTCCGGTGTTCGACGATGGTTTTAAGTTCGTGCTGAATCCATGCGACGACTGGCACCAGAAGCCGCGAGCATGAGCCGCGCGTGCCCACTGCGGCAACCACTGGCGACTCTCGCGCATGTACCAGATTGGATATCCGCGCGCAGCCTCTCGCTGGCCTTGCGCATAGAAGAATGCAGCACCGGCATTTGATTTAGCCATTTGTTGTCTCGTCCGAAAATTCGGGGCCATGTGTTGTTCCAATCACGCTCTGATTGGCACCGGCCCCAGGTCCCACATGAGCATCGCTGCTCACTTCACCTCCGGTATAGACTTGAGTCTTTGGCGGTTCGTGATGTGGCTTATTTTCTACAACCCGAACCTCAAGGCACTCGCTTTCATCCCATCTCTTCGCCTCATCTTCAGACGTTGTGAGCCAGCACGAATCGCTTGCTCCAACCGGACCAAAAAGCCCGGCAGATCCCTGCATCATCCCTCCAGGAAGCTTTTTCAGACGAAGCCATGCACGAATGAATTTTCCACTAGCGGAAACGGGAAGCGCTGTCGGCGGTGGAGATGATCGATGCTGATTAGGCAACACGCGCGCCTCAACACATCCGTAACAATGGCGGGCATTCCACAGTGCTGTAATTTCGTCCTTCGTCTCGCCACAGAAACCAGCAGGGCAATCAGAACATTCAATAGTCCAAGTGTCGCCAACTGATGGCATACCAGAAAATGTGTGCTTGTGTGCGGGGATCATTTCAAACACTGCCTCGCCGCCACAGAACGGACACGGCAAAATATTTTCGACAGTCATTTTTTAGTTCCTTCAGTCGGTACAGGTTGCTGAGCGTGCTCTTTCATCACGCCAATAAATAATTTATTTATGGCGTCGCGAATTTCAAAGCACGTACGCGCGGACGAAGCTCCACTATCCCGATGTTCGCTCTTTAAACACTCTGCCATCGCGTTTGAATACGCATTCATCTTTGCGGAAAGAACCGATGCATGAGCACTTGGCGTCTCAGAAGCGGTTCGCCGGTTCCAGGCACGCTCGTCGCAATAAGGAGCACTCTCAAGCGCACACATTGGAGTCCTGCACACAACATGAGTCTCGTGCCCAAGTCCATTTTCGACATCGGGAATCTTGCCGCAAAACGGACAAGGAAGCAGCGATTCGGGAGTCAGGGAGTCAGACGCGCTCATAGGTAGCCTCGAAAATATCTGGCTTGCACGGATAACATTCGCCTTTAATGCCAGTGATGATCCAATCGCCGACCGAAACCTCATACGCGCCTTCTAGCGTAAGAATCCCAAACGTATGCACATACCCCGCGCCGCCGTCCTCGCATATCTGGTTGTGCAAAAAGATCACGCCATCTGGACGCTTCACGGCCTCGATAACTTTCGGATGATCTCCAAGTTTGAAGAATTGCACAGCCTCTATCACTACCGGCTTCTTCCGATAGAGTCTTTGATCTGCGGGTTTATCGGGAGTCAGATTGTCATTCATGTTGTTGCCTGTCGTAGTAAGGTTTGCCATGCAGTCGCAACCACTCGCGGAACTTGTCCATTGCCAATGATTCGCGTGCGGTCCACCCGATCGGCCAGCCCTGCGCCGCTTCGAGCATTTCCGGCGACGCTGCCCAGCCAATCGCTGCGCATCTCTGTAGAACACTCGAACGATAACGGCCCTTGGAATGCTTCCCATGACCGAAGCCGCTCTTGGCCATCGTTGCCGTTGGCGTAGGCCAATACGAACATCCGTCGTCGCACGTGTGGGGCACCGACTTCGCACGCTGATATATGGACCCATTCCGCATCGAACCGCATGCTGGCAAGATCGTAGAGGATTTTTTCGAGCCCTTTGCCGCGGAGGTTGAAAGAATTTTCAACGAGGACGAAGCGGGGTCGTACTTCGCCAATAATCCGAGCCATGTGTGACCACAGCCCGCTTCGCTCTCCCTCGATTCCTCGTTGGCTTCCCGCTGGCGAGATGTCTTGACACGGGAACCCTCCCGTAACCACGTCGATTTGACCCTCCCAGCCTCGTCCATCGAATGTCTGCACGTCATCCCAAATAGGAAATCTAGGCAGCATTCCGTCTCGCTGTCGATCGATAAGCAAATCGCGCGCGTCGGGATCAATCTCAACAGCGCAGACGGTGCGCCATCCAAGGAGTTTTGCTCCCAAGATTCCGCCGCCCCCCCCTGCAAAAAGTGCCAGCTCATTCACGTGACTTCCTGATCTGCGGTGTTGTGGTTGGTCATTGCATCAGCTCCGATCCTGTCATGCGCCACATATCGGCGTGACGATCCGGAAAAGACGTGCGGCGCAATTCTCTTACTGCATCGAGAAACAAGTCATCTCCGTCCGACCACACATCGACGTGTCCGTCGTACTGCGCATACATTCCTGGAACTGATCGCATGTGGACGCGATAGAGGCGTTTCTCAGAGGTCAGAGAGTCATTGCTCATGGCTTAGCAGCACCCGCAGCAGCCTGCGCTTTCCGATCTTCTTCGGTGAATGCAAGATTGACGGCACCACCACGCGCACGAGATACATAATTGCTCGCGGATTTGAAGACCGCTTGTGTGCCTTGAGCATTCGATGCATAGGTCATTGACGACGCAGCGGCAACGCCAATGCTTCCGCCAACCTTAATCGCGTCTTGATTGGCACCCAAGAAAACGATTTCCCACTTGTAGGTATCGCGCTGCAAACTAATCATCTTAAACACTTGCTCGCGATTAAATTCTTTGCTCGCATTCTCTCCGCCATCGGTAAGAATGACGAAGATGACTTTTCCGGGACGATCCGCTTCTGGCATGGCAGAAAGACGTTTCCCGGTTTCGTTGATCGTACGGCCTATTGCGTCTAGCAAAGCTGTAGAGCCGCGCGGCACAAATGTTTCGGCGGTTAACTTCGGTACGTCTTTAATTGGCTTACCGGAATAGACTACTTCGTAGTCGTGGTCGAACTGGGCAAGCGTCGCTAAGCATTCTCCTGGGAGCTTCTGCTGCGCTTCGATAAACGCATTGAAGCCACCAATCGTGTCATTGCGGACCGACTCCATAGAACCGGAACGGTCAAGAACAAAACTCACATCGCACAAATCAGTTTTCATAAATACCTCAGTTAATGACTCTCTGTTCCGCAGTTAGATTACTCACAATTCAAGATACTCTTTTAGACGTTTAACCCCGGTAGCGGTCCAGTTGTGACCTGTTCGAATCGTCATTCTGCCCGCGATTTCGCGTAGTGTACCCGGTGTGCATTCAGAATACAAGGCCCTAAATTGTTCAGCATTTGCGCGCGCCGTTTCTCTGCGAGCTCGCGCCCCTTTATCTGGGTGCCGGCTGCCCAGCTTTACCCCGCGCGCCTTCAGCGCGCCGAGTGCGGCCTTCGTGCGTTGGCTGACTATCGCCCTCTCCCGCTCGGCGAGCGTCGCAAATAGATGCAACATAAACGGCTCGACATCTTTGCCCAGTTCGCACACGATGAAGCGAACTTTCTGGACCATTAAGCCAGAGATGAAGTGAACATCGCGACTAAGCCGATCCAGCTTAGCAACAACGACAGGCCCATCAAGTTCTTTGGCTAGCTGCAGTGCTTCCGCCAACTTAGGGCGCTTGTTCAGGGTGTCCGACACTACCTTGCCGGATTCAACTTCTTCGATCCATGCCACGATCTCAATGCCTTCGAGTTCTGCGAAGCGTTTGATTGCAGCAACCTGTGCTTCCAAGCCAAGGCCAGATTTGCCTTGCTCGCGGGTAGAAACACGTGTGTATGCGATTGCCTTCATGCTAGCCACAATTTGTTGACGAACTCTTCGACGGTATCCTCGCACAAATCGAAAGTAGAAAGCAAGTCTTTCCACTCCTCCAATGTCCAATTCTTTTTGCCGTTCGTTGCCAGCCGCGACAACTCGATTAGCACCGGCTCGGAATGAATTACTTTCCGTAGTTGACGGCTAGCAACAACTGCGAGCACTGGATTATTCATATCCATGTATGCTTTGTGTCAATCACTAACGCGCAGAGTACTAGCCAGCCAAAGATAATAACCATCACGGCGAGTAGCATTTTCAGCATTACTCGCAACATCCAAAACGCCAGTTCTTCTAGTAGATCTTTCACGTTTGTAGCCCTCTACTCGTTTCTTCAACCGGTTAACGTTGAGTTGTTTCTCATACGGGCCACGGATATCTACCCCTGGCGGAAGTTTAAACGTACTCACTTCGACAGCCCTATTGAGACGATGATATACAGGAAATGAAGCAGGCTTGCAAGCTCAAAGAGTGCCGTTGATGCAAGCCCGCCTACCAGTATATAAAATAGGACGCGCATCACACAGCTCGACGACGTCGTGCACGCGCTTCTAGTAGCACCAATCTTGAGGCTGAATTACGAAGCACTCGACGGCAGGCCCACGGCGAGTAACGCTTTACTTTCGACGCGCCTGCTTCGCGCTTCTCAGCATTAATGCCGGCGTTGTAGGTCTCGCCGGGGTTAAACACCATACGCCCGTCTTTTAAAACGCGCCATGTCTTACTGATGTGGGCGTAGCGGGCGCCCGGGTGTGGTGCTTTGGTTTTGCTAATGTGGTACATGCTCTCGCCTCTTTAAATAAAAATAGCCAGGGGTATTAAGCCCTGGCTATAGCGTACTTTGTCACCATTAGTCTGTCAAGCGTCGGGGATGCTATTCTCTCGGTTTATAGAAAGCATACAGCGTTACCAGGGCTACAGCGGCAAGAATGCCAAGCGCGAGCGGATCCATAGGTTTACCTTTCAAGGCTAGTCGGGGATGCTAGAAGCCAAAGATGATGCTGTAGGCCGTGAGGGCGATGCACGCCGCCACGATCAAAGCGCCAGTGAGGGGCCATGTGGGAGAATCGAAGGGATTACGCATTGGGGTTCACCGGATGTAGCAACGCTCGCGCCTCATCGATGAGCGATGAAACAGTGTCTACCGCATCGTCTCCGCTCATCCCGTCGCCGTCCGTGCGCTCATCGTATTCGCTCGCGGTCTCCATGCGCGCGAGTTGTTCCACGAATGCGCGTAGTGCGTTGTCTTGCTCGTGTTGCTTTACGCTCGCGTCTTTCTTAGGGAACGCGCGCACGCGCACGGCTTCGAACTGTAGTGGCTCGCTAGCGTCTTGTTCTTCGAAGTCGTCGAAGAGTAACGGCACGTCGGGGGTATTGTCCCAAAGTGTGCCCGTGTCAAGCATCTTGCGCACTTTGTTTTCCGCCGCTTGCTTGCTGCTCGCGCTGATTCCTACCTGTACAACGTGGCGATAGGGTAGTGAGTAGGTAACTGTGTATTTGTTCATGGCTGAATCCCACATGTGGCTAGGAAAGTCTGTTGATCGCTGACCGGTAGTAAGGCGGCCACCGCGCGACAAGCGCGGTCAAACTGCACGTCACCCCCGAACCAATCACCGTCAGGCAATTAGTCAGCCTTGGCGTTACGAAGCGCTACCGCTACGGCCATAGGGTCAAGTTGTGCGCTCGGCATGGCTCACCCCTCCCCAAAGTAAAAGCAACGTGCGTAAGCTAGTAGCACGTCTTGATCGACTACGTTGCCTTCGCTGTCGTTCACAAGCTGCGTCCACGGCGTGCCCCAATCTTGATACTCAAGCCACGCGCGCGAAGGTTCGCCATATTGGTTCAACTCGCCGCGCATTTGCAGCGCGGGCCCGCCCGTGGTTAGCAAAATTTTGAATTCGCTAGGTGTGCTAGCATCGTTAAGTTGCCCGGGTGTATACCAATCGCTGCGAACTTCCACACTTAGTGCGTCCTCTTCGATGCGTTGGCGCGCTTCGTCTTGGTCTTTGCACTCGCCTGCTGCACTTTCGAGTTGCTCTAACTCTTCGCTATCGTCTTTGTAGTTCATTGCAGCGGCGGTCTTGCATTCTTCAAGCGATTGCCGGGCTAAGGCCACCTCACCTTCTAGGCCCGAACTTTCCGCGTCTGCAAGAGCCTCTTCCGCGCTCTTAATGTCTTCGCGTAGTTCGTCGCGCTTCTCGCGCAATTCCTCAAGCCGGTCGTAGTCAACCTCCAACGCCGCGACCATCGCGCGAATGCTGTTGTATCCGGCGAGTGCGTTACTGTGACCGTGGTCTTCTTTCTGTTTGCTCATGGCTCTTTGCTCCTATGTTCAGTTTTGGGGATTGTACACGTTACGTGTACATGCGTGAATTGTGAACGCTACGCTATTTTGCCGTCTGCCGTGAATTCGTACCCGTTAGCGATGATATTCTCCGCGACTACTTCATCGCTATTCTGAAAATCCCAATCGGCCCCAAGGCGGGCGTATATCCAATCCATGAATGCCCGTGCTTCGCTCTTAATACGATCTATCGTTATCGCCTCGTGTGCCTGTTCGTCGCCGTCAAATAGCTCAATGTCGAATTCCGTGCAACTTGAATGATAGTAGCGTCCGCGATGCTTTACGGAGAAGCGCGCGGTAGGATATAGCGGCGCGATGAATTCAAAAAACGACGCAATGCGCTTTAGTTCTTCGTCTTGAGGGAACTCTTTAGCCGTTGCGCCTACCTGCACGTCAATTGCGCGCCATGAGCCCTCACAGCATGCACCGTCACCTTGTGACCAAAAACCACTATAAAAGATGGCCGGTGCGTAGCGATGGTCCCCATTCATAAGCTTAACGCGCCGTTGGTATATGTCGAAGCCGAATAACTTAGCAGCATCGGCGGCTATCTCGTAAACACCTTCGACGTAATTGTCATCGTGTGCGATGCCTTCGCGATACCAATCGCGGGCGCGCGCTTGCGCCTCGCTTGATAGCTCGGCGTAGTTGTAAAGCTTGATTGTCTTTTCGCGCATGTTCTAACCCTCATTGATGGCTGCTCGAACTAAATTTATACGCTTGTCTTTTGCAGGGCACAAGCAAAGCTGCGTAATGCCTCCGCGTCAAACACCGTCTCGAACTCGTACGAGTCCGGGCCGGTTTGCGCGCCGATCACAACACCCGCATCGGTGTACGTGTCGGGCCATGCTTGCACGCCGCGTTCGGTGGCAAGCTGAATCAATCGGCGTTGCATGAATGTGCACATATTAGTATGCCTCCGCCTCTTCACGGGTTAAAAAGAAATGGATACCGCCCGCGCATTCTTGCCAACGGTCCGGGCAGAATTTATCCGCTACAACGCGTTTGCCTACCGTATAAACCGTCTTGCCGTCGTGCTGCGATACCCCCTCGCCCTCAAGCACGACGGCATACGCTGCGCGGCATTTGCGCCCGGTTGCATTACTGCGCGCAGCTTTCGCCGGAATACGTAGTTTGCAGATAGTTCCGCCTTGTAACTTTTTCCAACCAATCAAGACACCCTCACCCGCAATAAGTGTCTGAGCTGCAGCGAGCGCAGGGACGTTTTTCGCACCGGACAAGTTCGCACTGGACAAGTTCGCACTGGACAAGTTCGCACCGTACAAGTCCACACCGGACAAGTTCGCACCGGACAAGTTCGCACCGGACAAGTTCCCCCCGGCCAAGTTCGCACCGTACAAGTTCGCACCGTACAAGTTCGCACCGGACAAGTCCACACCGGACAAGTTCGCACTGGACAAGTTCGCACGGGACAAGTTCGCACTGGATAAGTCCGCACGGGACAAGTTCGCACTGGATAAGTCCGCACTGGATAAGTCCGCACTGGACAAGTCCGCACCGTACAAGTCCGCACTGGATAAGTCCGCACTGGATAAGTCCGCACCGTACAAGCTATCCTGCTCTAGTGTAAGGATTACTGAGCCGTCCAATTGTTTAATCGTGACCATGTTGTTTACCTCTCTATACCTGTAGCGCACGCGGCGATAAATGCGCGCCGTGTGTCGCCGTGAATATTCAAGGAAGCTATTAGCTCTTGCGTTGCCAAGTCAAGCGCCACGTCGGCGGCAACGCGTACTAACGCATTCTCTGTACGCTGGCTAATGCCCCGGCGTGTGATATAGATCGCATCCGCGATGGCTTGCCGTTCTTTCTTTGTCATTGCTACTTACTCTGTAATTGTGATGCGTGTGCGGGTGCACGCATCACGCACGAATATCTGTCGGTCCGGGTACTTCACGGCATCGCGCACCGTGCGCCAGCCGATCCAATCGGTTTTGATTCGCAGCTTGCCGGATGGCAAGTAATACCACTGCCGAATCTCTTTAGTGTGGAAACACTCGCGCCGTCCATCCGGGCGTTCAATGTGTGCATGTAGGTAGACTCGCATGGCCTTGGCCCTCATTAGTGGCTGCTAGGTGTACTGTGTAGGTAGTACGTGCGCGCGAGTATGCGCCCGTGTCTATCGTTTGTGTGCAAAGAATTGTTAAGGATTAGCACGGTTTTCGGCTAACAACACAATAACCTAGTAAGTGCGGAGCACAATAACCTAGTAACGGGCGCGGCGTGGTTGCTCTATATGTAGAGCGTGAGAGTGCTATTAGCTTCATTGATGGATCGCGAGAGTACATAAAAGAGTCGCCATGGGCATGTAAAAGAGTCATCGATTCACCCTAGTCAGGCACACTAAAGGTGTTAGTTACTGACCGTGAAAGAGTGATTATTGAGACCAAAAAGGGACGAATTAGGGTGCGTCAAAGTGCGTCAAAGTGCGTCAAATGACGCATGACGCACCCCTGGGACACGACATAACCTTGCGTCAACTGCGTCAAAGGTATAAGAATACCTTTGACGCATGACGCAGTTAGGTCCGGCGATGGTACTTCTATTTAACAATTTGCATTATATTTAACACTTCGTGAAACACGGTGCGGATTGAGGCTAGGACAAGGTACCTCCCGGTGCGTGATCGTCGCTCTAGCGCGTTTATACGAAGCACGTTACGCCCGTAACGCCCACGAGTAGGTGCATCGGGGCTACTTGCATGACATAACATGCACTTTGTATCGCATCATATGTCCATATGGATTGATACAACATCCCCTAGCTCTGTAGCTATGCACAGCTAAGCCCTTGATTTTCCACGTAATAGGCGACTTTTTGCGCTCGCGAGAGACCGGCCTCCCGAAATGACTTTGGGGAAATAGGCGCTCTCAACCACACAGAATTTTTGCCAAATCGAGCTTCAAAGTCATTATTGTTAACTTTTAACTTTCACGCTTAATAGAAAAATTTTTATACCTATCAAGGACTTACCTACCCTCCATTGCCCTAAAAAGCAAAATCTCGGTATACTTAGCGTGAGGGAGACTAAAATTTCTCCCCTATGGCGCCCCACTCAACGTCTGGGTTAGCCGAGATAACAAAAATCCAGAGCCCTGTCTGCACAACAGCCCCTGCGAGCCTGTCCTTCTCCGCAGGTTCCAGCGATGCTCGCAGACAGGGCCGCGGATGCGAGAAGCCTTGACGGCGCGGTGTTGTACGCTTCGCGCCATTTTCTTTTTCGATTCTGGAGAAACCTGTGACTGACGCGACCGATACAAGTTGGCTTGACGATTCTGCGACCCCGGTGCGGATTGAATCTGCATCGAAGATCCGCGGCGAAGCCAAACGTGGCAATGGAATGCAGAAACGCGCAGGTCGTAAGGTTAAAGCTTGGGACTGCGATGGCCAGTACGTCTTCTTTCGCCGCAAGCTTGCAAACCCTGCAACGCTCAAGCGCTTGATGACCCAAACGGCCAAGGGCGAACTGAAATACATCACCACATCCGACGACGTCGAGATGTACGAGGTCCAGGCCACATCGCCGTTCCATCGCAAGGAAAACACCAATTTCGGCACGCTTGACATGGCGACGCTCACCCGAACGATCGTTGTGGGCGCCTGTAAGCACGAATGGGCCGACTTTGTCGATGGCCTAGAGGAACTGGCGGGTAGACTGAAAAACGCGCGGTACACCGACGGCAAGCCTGCTCGCGAGGATTTCATGCGCGAGCTGTACCAGGATCGAGTCACCCATATTTTCAACATGATTCGCCAACGGCGCGGACCGGATCCAGCGATCATCGATCGCGAGGTCGCGGCGTTACGCACTCGTCGTGGCGATCATCGCAGCCGTACATCGATCTTGCTGCCAGGATGAGTACTGACTGGCTCGATGAGCCCGCTGAGGATGACACAAGTTGGCTAGAGCCACAAGAGCAGTGGCCTATCGAGATGCCTGCACCGGAAGACGAACTTGCGTTTGTGCCGCGCGGCGTCTCAGGGACCCCCATTCCGACCGACAGCAAAGAACGCAACGAGGTCGTGCAGAAGGCATGGAACGCATTGTCGGCGCGACAGCAGAAATTTCTGGTCCAGCTTAAAGCTTGTCGGTTCAATGTCTCCGATGCTTGTAGAGTCCAGGCAAAAGCCGGCGAGCCTTTACACCGGGCGACAGCGAACCGGTGGGCTGACAGCGACGAGAACTATTCTTTCGTGCTGAAAGTGATGAGGGCAATTGCGCGCGATCGCGTGATTGACCCGGACAAGTTGCTCATGCGCGCAGACGAGATCGCGGAAAAGGCTTTAGAGCCCGTACCTATTTTGTTTCAAGGACGCCCAACGGGGTTCTTCGAGCACAAACTGGATACTGCGCTCAAGGCTAACGAGCAGTTGATGAAGACCCAGAAGATGCTGGGCAATGACGACGACGGACGCGGACGTGTCACTGAAGGCCCGGCGCTAATCATCCAGGTTGTTCAACGTGACGGCGGCGTAATCGACGTGACACCGCGCGGCGTAACGATCGACTTGCCGGGGCCTGAAGATGGCAATTAGCCCTATGGGGCCGGTTGCCGGCGCCTTCTGTCTAGACAACAGCGAAATTGCTGCGATCATGGGGCCTGTCGGTTCTGCAAAGACCACGGCTTCTTGCCTGCGACTTGCACGGCACGCCTATGAGCAGCACGTCGGCCCTGGCGGCGTCGCGCGCACTCGTTTTGCGATCGTGCGTAACACCGGTCCGCAGTTGAACGATACCACGATGAAGTCGTGGTTCAAGATGTTCCCCCAGAACGGATCCGGGATGAGTTACGAGAAGACCACCAAGACGCATCGGTGGCGGTTCAAACCGAAAGGGATGAACAAGTTGGTTGACGCGGAGTTTATCTTCCGCGCGCTTGACGACGAAGACGACGTGGCGAATTTGTTATCGCTTGAGGTCACGGGGTTCTGGTTCAACGAGCTTCGAGAAATCGACCTAACGATCCTGGCTCATGCGGGTCGACGCGCGGGGCGGTATCCCGGTGCGGACTTAGGCGGCTGTACGTGGCACGGCTGGATCGGGGACACGAACCCCTGGCCCTTTACCTCGGGACTTCACGACATGTTCGTGACGAACCCGCGTAAGGGGTATGCGTTCTTCAAGCAGCCCGGCGGCATGGACGATGACGCTGAGAACTTGGAGAACTTGGAGCAAACGCCAGAGACGTTGAAGCTTCCTTACAGCGATCCTGCCCGGCGCGAGCAAGGGCGAAAGTACTACATCAACGCCTTGCGCGACTACTCCAAGGACGATGCGGACATGTACGTGCACTGCAAGTACGGTGCGTCGCGCGCGGGCAAGCCCGTGTTCGTATCGTACAACGACAACACGCACTGCAAAGAATTCGAGCTTGACAAGAATGCGCCGCTGCTGATAGGCTACGATAATACCGGACGCAATCCTGCGGCCGTCATTTCGCAGAAGACCGACGTCGGCCAATGGCGCATCCGTTGGGAGTTTGTCGGCGAAGGCATGGGGCTTAAAGCACATGCCACAGCACTAAAAGCATTCTTGGAGACAGAACGTCCTGGATTCGTGATCGAGAAGATCACTTGCGATCCAGCAGGTCGTGCGAAAGGCGCAGACGATCTCGACATGCCTTCGGTTATCCGAAGTGTGTTCAAAGGCGTACTGGTAGTCAACGCGCGGACCAACGATCCGGCAACGCGTATCGAGGCTGTCGATGGACGCTTCCGGTCGCTTATCAACGGCGAGCCGGCGATGCTGATCCACCCGGACTGCAAGATCTTGCGAGCGGCGTGTATCAACGAGTACCACTATCGCAAGCTGAAAATCAGCGGTAAAGAACGGTTCGCCGAAGAACCGGAAAAGAATCATCCTTATGCCGACGTAGCAGACGCGCTGGAGTACTTGATGCTCGGCGGCGGCGAAGGTAAAGCCGCAGTAGGGACATCAACACACGCAGACTGGGCAGCGAAGGGGCAAGCTGTCAAACCAGTAAAACTTTGGACCCCATACGACCAGTTTTAGGAGAACCGCGTGGGGCCGCTAAGTCTACTGGACATGAACGGTAGAGAGCACGTGCACTGGTACGTGATCTACATGTCGGAAGATAACGATGAGTGGTGGAACAAGTTACTTAAACCGAAGTTTCGACATGTGCAGATGTGGCGCCCAATTCAATTCGGGCCAACATTGTACGACCGCTTTTGGCTGGTAGTCGATCCAGGGCTTGAGCACTGTGACACTAAGATCGACCACGATCCAACAGCTCCCTGGGACCGCGGCATTGAGCTAACTGTTCAGTCTGTACAGACCGTCGTTAAGCGCAAGCAAATTCGCGAGTATTTCTTCTTCGGTCCGATCACTTGCGTTGAGATGGTGAAGATTCATTTGGGGATACAATCGTGGCGTGTTCGTACGCCGTGGCAACTTTACAAGTACATCCGGGCGCATAACCACATGCTGGTTTTACGATAACAACAATGAGTTTTAAACAAATCGGCCGGGATCTAAACCCGGCTACCCGACTTGATAGTGCCAAGGAAAAGAACCAGCAGCTGGATGACATGCTGCACCCCAAAATGCCTGAGCCTACTCCGGCACAACAGGCAATGGAGTCGAAGCAGCGGGAAACGTTGACGCTCTTGGATGCCCAGGAGAACGAACGTCGCAAGCGCTTGCTATCCGCCATGCAAGGTGCGCGTGCGTTTCGTGGCTCAGCGATAGCGCGTACCACGGCAAGCGTTGCCAATCGCGGCGCGGGTATTCCCGGTGGCGCCACGCCGGCCCCAGGCAGTGCAGGGGTGAATATGGCCGGCAGCACACCTTACAGCATGTTCAACTCAAGCTCTATTGGTAAATTTGGAGCGCTACCAGAATGAAGGCTAAGCGCTAATGTTTATTGACCAGCTCCCTCCAGGGCTTGAAGACGCAGAACAGCTACTTAAACGCCGCGAAAAAGCGCGGCAAAAAAAGGAGCTTTGGCGCTCGACGTACCAAGAAGCGTTCAGGTATGCAATGCCAACGCGCGAAGATTTTTCGTGGCAAACGGAAGGCCAGCAAAAACAATTCTTGTACGATTCGACGTTACAAGAAGCAGCATACACGGCGGCGAACACGACGGTAGCTTTATTGTTTCCTTCTTGGACACGCTGGGCTGAGCTATCTCCTGGTCCTGCGATCCCGAAGGACGCAATCACCCCCGAGATTTTAGACGGCCTGCAGAAAGCAACGGAAACATTCTTTGGCTTTTTGAACGGCAGCAACTTTAACACTGTGATCGGCGAAGCCGCGCTTGACTTGATGATCGGCACATGTGCCATCAACTTCGACGAAGGCGATCGTGATCACCCCTTCCAGTTTTCATCGGTGCCGCTATCGGCGATCGAGATCGAAGAAGGCCCCGACGGTTCGGTTGAGTCGAAGTTCATGTGCCGCAAAGTCAAAGCGCGCAATGTGCTTCGTTTGTACGAAGGCATGCTGCTCGAAGACTTATCGGCCTCTGTGCAGGACGCCTATAAGGCTGATCCAGATAAAGAATTCGATTTTGTTCAGATGGAGCTTTACAATCCAACGAACAAGCATTACTATGGTGTAGTAGTTGAAGCAGCCGAAAAAAAGATCGTATGGCGCTATGACTACGGCCAAAGCTGCCCTGGCATTGTGGCTCGGGCAACCAAGCTAACCGGCGAAACGTTTGGACGAGGCCGCGTATTGCTGGCTTTGCCCGATGCGAAGACCCTCGATCGCATGCAAGAATTTGTTTTGCGCCATGCCGCGCTGAACGTCGCGCCACCGATGACCGGTGTGAGCGATGGGGTTCTGAACCCCTATACGGCAACACTGACGCCAAACACGATTATCCCTGTAGCGTCCAATGACAATGGTTCACCGTCGTTGCGCACCTTAGATGTGGGCGGTAACTTCCAGATCACCGAAGCGATAATGGACGGCCTGCGCCAGCGCGTGCGCCGCACGATGATCGGCCCGGAGCCAAGTGAAGGCGCAGTCAAGAGTGCCACCGAGATTAGCATCTCCGATCGTAATCGTTCGTGGGCGATGAACGGCGAGTTCGGGCGTATCCAGTCCGAGCTATTGTTCAAGATCATCGCGCGCGGCGTATTCATCCTGCAAAAGAAAGGCTTGATGGCTCCCTTCAAAGTTGATGGCCGACAAGTGGTTGTTTCGTACACATCGCCATTCAGTAAGTCACAGAAGGCAGAAGATGTGATGGCCCTCCAAGAGACAGTCATGCTGTCGCAAGGATCCGGTCCGCAGAACTTGGAGCTTAACTTGAAGCTCGAAGAGATTCCTCGTTGGATCGCCCGAATGAAGGGCGTACCGGAGGAACTGATTCGTGACGAAGGCGAGCGCGATCAGTACAAGCAGGAAATGCAACAGCGCGCCGCGCTTGTGATGCAGTCACAAATGCAAGCCCAGAACCCGCAGCAAACTGCAGAGGCGCCACCGCCAGGAGCGTAGTCGATGTCCGGAGAAGTTAGTTGGATGGATGGCGACGCGCGAGATTCATTGCCGTCAGCCAGCAGGGAAATGCAGCGCCAGAAGGCGCTTGATGTCGCGAGACTTTATCTCGTGTTCAAGGAAGATGCGCGATGCCGAGAGTTACTTTCCATTTGGGATAAGACACTGCGGCGCCGTCGCATCGCCGCAGACTCGTCTTTGCAAGTTTATGCGGCACACAACGCCCTTCGAGACTTTGTCGAGGGCATCCATGAACAGATAGAGTTCGCACAGAACGAAGGAAAATTGAAATGACAACTGAAGCAACGACACCTGCAGCGGCAGAAGCCACACCTGCAGCCGCAGCGCCAGCAGCCACCGTAACGGCAGCCGCCCCTGCAGCTGCAACGACAGAATCACTCATGCCGGCAAACGACGCAGCACCAGCTGCAGCAGCGGCAGAGCAAACACCGGCAACAGCACCGGCAACGCCTCCGGCTGAAGCAACGTGGTTTTATGCGGACGGCACACCCGGTAAGGGCGAGATGCCTTCCTGGTACTTAGCTGACAAGTACAAGACAGTGGAAGCGCAAGCGCAAGCGTATCCAGAATTAGCGAAGCGCTTTGGCGCATTCGTTGGCGCCCCGAAAGACGGCAAGTATGAATTCAAGATGCCTGATGGCATCGGCCTAGAACTCGTAAACGATCATCCATTGCTTAATGAGTTCCAAGCCTGGGCGAACAAGAGTCAACTTAGCCAGGAAGGCTACCAAGAATTGATCGGCATGCTTTCACAGTACGAAGCAGCGCAGGTCGTAGACTTGAACGTAGTGAAGCAAGAACTCGGCCCGAACGCAGACGACCGCATCAATGCGATCGCAGGTTGGGCGAAAGCCAACTTGGCGGCCGAGGAGTACGCAGCACTTCGCGAAGCAACCTCGGGGCGCACCGCGGCGGCAGCTTTCAAAGTGATTGAGGCGGCGATCAACAAGACGCGCCAAGTAACTTTGCCGAAGCCCGGCGCCGATGTGATGGCTGCGCAGCCTACTGGCCTCGACGGCGTGAAGGCGATGATGGAGAAGCGCGATGCGAATGGCCGACTGCTTTACATGGTCGACCAAGAGTACCGCAAGAAAGTCGAAGCAGCGAACCTGGCTTACCACCAGTCAGCGGCGAATCAGTAGCCTTTGATTTTCAGGTGGCATTCGGAAGAGTGCCACCGAGAAATCGAAAGATTCCAGTCAATCTGTCGGGACCTCGAAAGAGCCGATGTGATACTGGCGTAGGTGCATCCGATACGTGCATGAGTGAGAGAAAGGGCCGGTCTACCAAGAGCGGGACCCCAATCGATCGCGAATAGGGTGGAAATCCCGAAAACTATAAATCCATTCAATTCTCTTTTGAGGTCCAACCATGTCTATCAATCTCGGCGGTACTCCTTCCGCCAGCACAAATGCGGCGATCTACTCCTACGATACTGCTGTGAAAATGGCCTACCAAGGCTCCAGCCGCCTCGCTCCAACCGTTATGGTCAAGAGCGGCGTTACGGGTCAATCGTACAGCTTCCGTCGTTTCGGTTCGCAAGTTGCTTCGCAGCACAGCTCTGCCGAGCTGATTACGCCAGCCGATTACACTCACACCAAATTGCCGGCGACGTTGTCCAACTGGCGCATTGGTGACTACACCGACTTGTTCGATCAAGCGGAAACGACTGTCGACGAGCGCGCAGCGCTTGCCGAGTCGAATGCAAAGGCTCTTGGCCGCGCTGAAGACCAGCTCATCATCGACGCACTCGACGCTGCTACCAGCATCGCGGGCACGGTGGACGAAGATCTCGGCGGCACGAACAGCCCTATCAATGCGACCAAGCTCCGTCGTGCAAAGCGCTATTTGACGGCGAAGCAAGCAGATGCAACTCAGCACACGATCGTCGTGAACGCAATCGGTATGGAAGGCGCGCTGGCAGAAATCGAAGTGACTTCGTCTGACTACCAGAGCATGAAGGCCCTCGCGGAAAATGGCGGCACGCTGCAAGGCAAGACCTGCTTTGGCTTTAACTGGATTGTGCTTGAAGACCGCGCTGAAGGCGGTTTGCCTACCGGTTCGACCAGCATCCGTCTGTGCTTCGCATACGACAAGGCTGCTGTCGGCTTGGCCCGAGGTATCGACATCTCGACTCGTGTCGACTTCATTCCTGAGCGGTATGCGTACCTCTCGCAAGGTGTGTTGAAGGCAGGCTCGACGGTTATCGATCCGAACGGCGTTGTGGAAGTCCAATCGTACGAAGCCTAATCCGCTTCAGGCTGAGACGGCTTCGGCCGTCTCAGCTTCAACAATTTTTCTTTTCAGAGGTATTTCTCAATGTCTTACGATCGTACAAAACTGCATCGAGTTGGCCCGCAGAACTCGAATGCGCCAACCATTTTCACCTATGCCACCACGGATGCGTTGACGACTGTCGACGGTTCGGGCTACTTCAATGACGCTTCGGATATCTTACAAGCTGGCGACTGGATTCTTGTATCCAGCTCGTCTACCTGGGGTGTCCAAATCGTTCGCTCTAACACCCGAGACTTGACGGCTTCGCCTCCGGTTGATGGTGTGGTCGACACGTCAAATGCGTTGGCCGCTGGCTCTATCAACAGCGATTAATTTGGCTTGGCAACTTGGCTGGGAGCTTTACCGCTCCCAGTCTTTTTCGAGAGGACTTCTAAATGGCAACTTGGAAACACATTGAGGCTGCTTTGAATATGCGAAAAGTAGCGGCTCGAAATAAGAACGTGCAAGCATTCACGAAGCGCATGAATACTGAAGCAAGAGGCTCCGCGGTGTTCGCAAGATTTCGTCCAGGGTCTCTGCGTGGCACAGCAGACTTGCAAGTAGACATCACTTCGACCAGCGTTGTCTGAGGCAGATCAGGCACTTTTAATGCTGATACCAATGCTATCACCATTGGCGCGATGTGGCGCAGCCACGGGTGGCGGATCAAGTATCGATTCTGATTGGGCAGCGAGAATCGCAGCTAGTGGAGTGTTCTTTTCGAATAACTTCACCTATAAGAACGCAGCTAAAACTCAGCAAATAACGAACGCCACTGATCTCATCGCAAGCGCGTTTCAGACCAATGGAACGGCCGCGTACATTGCTTGGGATACTGTTAACAAATTAAGCGGGAATGGCGCGCTACGCATGAACATGGCTGCTGCGAATAGCGGCGCGTATTCCGGTTATTCGATTACCTGGGATGGTATCGGGCTCACAACAAAAAATACGCCGAAGCACCAGTTTTACGTGCAGTTCGCGATTTATGCGGACAGCGTCTACCGAAACTTCTACTACGGCAGCGCCGCTGTGTGGGGCGGTAAGCTCGCGATCATTCAGTCTCCAGACCGCTCGTTCGAACCAAGCGAAATTGTCATTCGCCGCGATCCGCGAGCGGGGGGTTTCCTTCAGTCGTATCGATACACGGATGCTGGCGCCGAAGCTTTTAGTTTGTCGTGGCCATCGCTGTCGAATTATCAGTACTTGAGTTTCTACGATGCGGGCTCGCCGACAGTTACGAACGATGCAACGTTGCGCCAGCGTTACGGCAACGATTACCACGGACTCAGTGATACGGCCGGAACTGATACCAACTATCAAAGCGCACCGCGACTGTCTTCAAATGGCTGGTATGTTATTGAGGTCTATGTCGATCAAATTAACGACATCGTCAAGATTTGGGGGGCTCCATACGGTAGCGCACCGACTTTAATCATGGGCGGAATGAATGCGGGAATTGCGCCTGTCGGCTATCTCGATAGCGCTGGGGCGCAGCTTTACACCGGAATGCAATTAACTAATTACCCGAACTCAGTAACCAACTGGCCTGGTTCAGACACGTTTATTTGCTACAGCGAAGTGATCGGTAGTGATTCGCCTATTAATTTTCCTGGCGGTTACTCAATACCGAACTCTGGAACCACTACTCCAGCTAGTTATCCGCCTGCTGGAACAAGTGAGACAGGAAGTACTGGTGTTTATGCCCCGGCATATTTCACATCGATGACCGATAAGACGTGGGCGACTATCGCAACTTCTGGAAACGTTGCTTCTCAATCGTATACGCCGCTACCAGGCTACACTGGTTCAGGGCAAGCAGGCGTAATGAGTGCATGGGGTGGCGCAGTAATCGATAAGTCTCGTCAGAGTATGAAGATTCCCGCGCAAGGTGGTCACGGCGATTGGAGCGGTAACGAGGTTTATGAGTTACTGCTGAATGTCGCCACTCCTGCATGGGTTCGTGTGAAAGACACGCGTTATACATTCGGTACTGGCAGCGCAATGGATGACGGATCTCCGCGCGCGACGCATGGTCGAAATTTCATTGCATACTGCGATAACACGGATGAAGTAATCATCAGCTCGATGGTTGGTTATTCTGCAAACGGAGATTCAAGCGCTGGGCTGTATAGACTTAGTTCCTCGCTCGTATGGACGCAAGGAGCAGACAACGCGATCGATTCGGGATTTGAGGCAGGTGGTTGTGAGTACGACACTTCAACCGGATATCTGTGGATCGTCGGAGCACAATCGAACACCTCAGTAAGTCGGTACAATCCCGCAACAAATACGCACACCGGTTACAACTGGTATTTAAATCAAGGCTACTACGGTGCTACTGCAATTTCTCCGACAAAGCGATGCTTTGTGCATGTTGGTGGGCATCTAGTCGCAACCGACGCAATCAAGTTTCTCGATCTCGATAATGTCGCAACGACTGGCTGGCAATCTCCTGCTGCGGTAAGCGGTACAGGGCCAACATCAGTTGGTCTTGGCCTCGTATGGCACGCAGCAAGTGGAGCGTTCCTGACATGGGAAAGCGGAACCACTCTCTACAAGTTAACGCCACCGAGTAACATAGTGAGCGGTACATGGGTATGGTCGACCGTGAGCGTCGACGCATCGAACACTGTCACGCCTACGTCGAGACAAGCTAAAGGCTCGTTCGGCAGATTCAACATACTTGAAAACGTCGGAGGCTCAGGTCGAGACATGCTTGTTCTCGTTAATGCGATCAATGAATCAACCTACGTGTACAAGTTGCCAGCAGGTGGAGTATGACAAGAACAGTACGCGCTACAGAATCGTTCACATACTCAAACGGTGAATTAGCGACTGTCTCCAGCGGGCGTTGGGCTAACTTGCATCCTGGGAACGGATCTGGGTCTGTTGTTAGCAACACGTACCACGTTGGATACGGAAACCCCGTTGAGTATCGCGAACTAAACGCAACATACGCAGATGACCAGTATGCAAAGTGCACGCTGACATGGGGTTCAACTCCTGACGGAGATATGGGCGGCGTCATATTACGCGCGTCTGCCGATACCGATGCTGGTATCGATTGTTACCGAGTAAGACTCTATCGAAATTATGGTGCCGGACAATTCCAGTTACTTATCGAGCGAATCAACAACGGAACAATTTCGACTCTCGTCACAAATACGTCGCTCAGTGGATCTTGGGCGAGTGGAGATACAGTAGAAGGCGAAGTCGGTGGGTCTGGAACTAGCACGGTAATTCGTAGCTACCGTAATGGAACGCTCGCAGATACCTATACAGATAACGGCGGATCTGCGTTGAACACCGGCCGACCGGGGCATGTAATGAATTATGGATTCGTCGATGTTCTACGCATGGATGACTGGGAGGCCGGCGATGTTACTGCCGCAAGCAGCGGTTCTAAACTTCTTTCACAACTCGCCAACCAAGGCGGATTTTAAATGAGCACACAAACAGTATTTGTAAAGGCCGGGGCAACGAGTCAAACGATCGATGTTTGGCTGCCACAAAAAGCAGCAGCGACAAGCCCCGGTGATCCGATTACCGGGCTCGCCTATAACACATCGAGTTTCACGGCGTACTACCGAAACGGCGCGACCGGCACCCTAACCGCTATCACGCTCGCCACGCAAACAGTAGGTGGTGCATATAGCAGCGGCGGGTTTGTGGAGGTAAGCTCTACGAATGCTCCAGGTCTTTACCGCTTCGATATTCCAGATGCGGCAATCCCTGCCTCTGTCGGCGTGCGTTCATCTATCACGTTCAATGGCGCGGCGAACCAAGCAACGCATACTGTTTGGCTGGTTGGAAGTCCTGCGGTAGACGCAACCAGTATTTCCGGCACTGCTCAAACCGCGCGTGATATTGGCGCGAGTGTATTGCTGTCGGCGGGTACCGGAACGGGACAGCTAGATTTTACCTCGGGTGTTGTAAAGGCCAATGCAACGCAATGGCTCGGGGGAACTATCCCCGCAGTAAATGTCACTGGCGTTCCTTTGGTAGATGCCAAGTATCTCCTTGGTACTGTGTTCGCCACTCCTGCAACGGCTGGCGTTTTAGACGCTAACGTCAAAAACATTGCCAATGCAGCTGTAAGCACTTCAACGGCTCAGCTGGGCGTCAACGTCGTGAACTTCGGCGGCTCGGCTGGAACATTCGCTAGCGGTGTCCCCGCGGTTAACACTTCGTACATTGATGGCACGGCCCTTAATGGTGGCGTTGGGATGATTCGTGGAATCGGAATTGTAGATAAAGGCACCGCGCAAGCTGCAACTGGAACGACATTGCAGCTTCGATCTGCTGCAGCTTTTGCAGACAGTGAGCTAATCGGGGCGACTATTGTTATTACCTCGGCAACGGCCGGAGCCGGACAGCGTAGGATCATTACTGCGTATACTGGTAGCACTGATACAGCGACAGTTGACGCATGGACGACGACTCCAACTGGCACAATCACCTACGAGATTTACGGCAGCCCTCCTGGTGCAAGCGGGTTACCTTCTCCGGTGAACCTGACGCAAATCCTCGGAACGGCGGTATCGACTCCCGCAACGGCAGGCATACTCGATACCAATGTCAAGAACATGAACAATGTTGCCGCGACCGCAATTACTACGATCAAAGCGGTGCAGGGTTTAGCAACGGATGGTGTTGTGCCAACGGTTACTAATCTCACTAATGCACCAAGTGCAGGTGACTTTACAGCGACCATGAAAACCAGCATTGGAACTGCGGTTGCCGCCAGCGCGGTAGCTTCTGTAACTGGCAACGTCGGCGGTAATGTGGTGGGAACGGTGGCGGGTGTGACACCTCTATCGGCAACAAGCGCCAACGCGACTCGGTACCAGAAGAATACTGGTAGTCAAAAGGTGTTCTTCACCTTAGTTGATTCGACGGACCATGTGACTCGTAAGACGGGCATCACGGTTACAGCGACAAGAAGCTTAGACGGCGCAGCGTTCGGAGCTGCTTCGGGCTCAGTAACGGAAATTGGCAACGGTGTGTACTACTTAACGCCAAGTGCTGGTGATATTAACGCAGATGATGTTGTGTACAAGTTCACCGGCACGGCCTGCGATCAGGTCGAAATTGCGGTAGCGACGTACTAATGCGTAGCAACGCGGCAAGACAGTTAGCCCCCACAAGCTACTACTCTGACGCGCAGAGAGTAGCGCTGTGGGTGGTTCCGACTGCAGCAGTCGGGCCGGACTCAACCCCAGATGCCTTTACGTTTACGGATCAGACGGGCGTTGCGTTATCGTCGACCATCACTAGCGCCGCGATTACCGTAACGGGGATCAACACTGGGGCGACCATTACGGTCACAGGTGGTACGTACGACATAAACGGATCCGGCACATTTGTGTCCTCGTCAGGAACAGTTAACAACGGGGATACTGTTCGTGCAAGACATACGTCAAGCGGTAGCTTTTCTGGCACGGTAAATACTGCTGTCACGATCGGCGGCGTGTCCGATACTTTCTCAAGCACTACGGTAGCCGCAGACTCAACTCCCGATGCGTTCACCTTCACAGACCAGTCAGGGGTAGCACGTAGCGCAACAATAACAAGTGCCGCTATTGTGATCGCTGGGCTTAACACCACTGCAAATATATCTATCACTGGCGGCACCTACAGCATTAACGGAGCTGCGTATTCCAGCGCGTCAGCTTCAAACGCGGTATCGAACGGGGATAGCATCACTGTGAGGCACACCAGTAGCGCGGCGTACCACACTGCAGTTAACACCGTATTGACGATTGGTGGTGTTAGTGATACATTCACAAGTACTACGTTATCTGATCCAACTGCGGTCTCCGCAGTCCCAAAGTGGACTCCCCTGGCGATAGCCAAGCATCTGCCTTGGTTGAAAGCATATAGTGGGCTAGCCGCCGCGGCATTGGCAGAAGCCAACGGCTCGGCAGTGTGGGCTAAGAAGGGGACGCTCCCCCACATTATTTACGTTGATGTGCATTCCGTTCCAGGGTATCAACGCCCTGGCTGGACATTCTAGTTTTTAACAGGAGAATCGATGAGCGCTCTATTGGTCGTGGGCAGTGCCCCATGTGCGTACGAAGATCTCGCGAAAGCAAAGAAGTTATACCCGAACGCGGAAACGATGACCATCAACGGCGCGTGTACGATGTTCGAAGACGTCGAGCATATGCTCGCAGGGCACACAGCGAAGGCAACGGAATTTTTCAACGCCCGCAAAGCGGCATTTCCAAACGCCAAACCTGTGCGTGTTCACGCCAACTGGGCCTTTCCGGGTAAAGCACCGAAGAACGAATTTCCTTGCGTCACGGACTGGTGGGGTGGCGAGTATTCCTCGGGCGCGACGAGCGCCGGCAAGGCTGCTCTAATCGGTATGGCGTTAGGCTTTAATCCGGTTATCTTGTGTGGCTGCCCGATGGATGGAAGTGGGTACAGCTTCGAAGAAGCGAAAGTGTCGCAAGATAAATCGTGCCATCGAGTAGGCGACGCGAATGTGCAAGATCGAAGGATCATCAAGCGGTACAAGGAAACACTCATATCACTTGCGCAGACGACGTTCAAGGGCCGCGTATTTTCCATGTCTGGATTTACTCGGTTGCACCTGGGTGCTCCTCCGAGCATTGAAGCATGCTGAACATTTTCGATACAGGACACGTCTGGGTTCCAGAAATGGAACGCGCTGCGGTACTGAGGAATTTCCCGGTTCGCAAGTTAAAGCGCGGCGCGAGCGCCCAGGACGGAGTTGGGTTCTTCGTCCCTCGCCAATTTGGCGAGAAAGAACTCATGGAAGACAAGTTCTGGGCTGAAGAACTGATCGAGGGCAAGCAGCATTTCGTGCAGGATACAAAGCAGATCCGCATGTACGAAGATAAGATTGCCCAGGCATTTGACTTTTTTACTTTGATGCCGCCCACACGAGTAGCCTTTACGCTGTTCCAGGCGCTGCAGGCATTTGAACACACGCCGCCACCTGTTGTTTCAAAATCGGCGTATGGCTCGGCAAGTAACAACGTTCGTTTGCTGAACTCGCGAACCGAGATGTACGCAGAGATTCTGCAGGCTTTCGGAGAAGGCATTCGCTCGCGGCGCGGCGCGGGCGTAGACGTCCTGCAAAAAGGATACGTGCTGTGGCAAGAGTTCATTCCCCACGAATGGACTTGGCGCGTAACGATTGTCGGAACGAAGCTGCATGTATACAAGCGCTTCAATTACCCCGACCGTCCGATGGCAGCCCCTTCGTGCGTAGTCCGTACACAGCCGGTTGAGATGTGCGAAGAAGTTGAATCGCTACTTGATTTCTCGAAGCTGGTGTTTAACGCCATCGGCACCAAATGGTGTGCAATCGATGTTTTGAAAGATACTTCCGGTAATTGGAAGTTGCTGGAAACTTCTCTTGCTTGGGCTCGTGGTGACGACCCGGCCGGCAACGCGAAGTTCTATGAGACCAAGCACAGCTTGAATACCCAATTTGACCTGTTGCTCGACGAGATTGAGGCTGGGGTATTCGGCTAGTGCTCACAATCGTGACTTGGCTGTGGCGCGGCTGGCGCCCAGTGTACAACGCAGGACACGTCAATAAACTCGGCCGGATGCTCGCGAAGCATATGAGCATTCCATATCGGTTCGTTTGCGTCACAGACGACCCGGCAGGAATCGAGTACGAAACGTTCCCTTTGTGGAAATCGGTGCCAGTCAATGTGACAAAGTCATGGATCATCGACACCCGTGATCCAATTCCGAATTGCTTCACACGGCTTCGTCTCTTTGACTACGAAGTTAGTAAGTGGCTCGGTGCGTCGAAGATTCTATCGATCGATCTCGACTGCATGATATTCGACGATTTAGCACCACTGCTTACGGACGATACGTTTAAGGCCGCAAAGGGAATGCACTCGAATTACTGCGGAACGTTGTGGCAGTTAACTCCCGGCGCGCATCAAGATGTATGGTCTTCGTTCGATCCAGAAGAATCGCCAAAGCAAATTGCGAATACACAGTATGGCAACCGCGTTATTTCCGGCAGCGATCAAGCTTGGATGTCAATAAAAATCTCGGGTGCTCCAACCTGGGATAAAGACCAGGGGGTCTATTGGTACAGAGAGATAATGAACCAGCGCAAAATCCCAAAGAACGCCCGCGTGGTGTACTTCGCTGGGGGCATAAAACCCTGGGACAAAGACTGCAAATTGATATCCCCCGTATTCTACCGAGCGTACCAAGAGACCTAACGTTCGTAGTGCCCACGCGTGATCCAGGCTTTGCCGAGAGTCCTTTGCATGGTGCGAAAGCGCAAGCAGCGTTTCTCGATAAAGTGCTCAAGCACTGTAAGAATTTTAGACTGGCCGTAGACATCGGCGCACATGTTGGTACTTGCACAGAATTCTTGGCTACGGTATTCGAACGCGTATGGGCCGTTGAGCCCTGCGCTGAAAACTTTTCCTGCCTAGTTCGAAACGTCGGCGATCGCGCAGTGCTGGTAAATGCAGCGCTCGGATCTTCTGAAGGTGATTGCACTATGCAGTTGGAGCCCGGCGCTAACTCCGGGATGTGGCATGTGAGCGATGGCTTCGGGGTAGAAGTGACAACGCTAGACAGGCTCATGCTTAGTAATGTCGATTTCATAAAGATCGACACGGAAGGCTTCGAAGGGCAAGTGCTTGAAGGCGCACGCGAGACGATCGCCGCTTGCAAACCACTAATCGTATTCGAAGATAATGGCTTAGGACAGAAGTATTACGGCGCTCAGTGGGTTGACCCAAAACCAATTTTGGAATCGTTGGGCTACGAGCAGAAGACGAGAATAAATAAGGACGAAGTATGGGCACCCCGCTAACCATTGCGTGTGTCTATCGTCCAGGCGGCGGGTTCAGTAACGACTATGTTCTCCGCTTGAGAACGAGCGTAGCAAAATTTTGTAGCATCCCGCATCGCTTTGTATGCCTGACGAATCAGAAGATTGAAGGCATCGAAACGATTCCATTCAAGAATAACTGGATGGGCTGGTGGTCGAAGCTTGAGCTATTCCGCCCCGGTTTGTTCGAAGGCAAGGTTGCGTACTTTGATCTCGACACGATGTTCGCCAGTGACATGACGGACATGCTAGAGCCACACTACGATTTTGCATGTGGCACAAATTGGAAAGGGCCCGGCACGCATATCCACTCTGGAATAATGTTTTGGGATAGCGCCATCGACTTTAGCATGATCCCAAATTCGTTCACTACTTCGGTAATTCCAGAATACGAAAAGACGTGGGAAAAATGGGGCGATCAGGGGTTTATTCAGGAACATCTACCAGTCAAGTTTGAGTCTTTAAACGAGAGATTCCCTGGTCGCATCGTCAGCTACAAGTGGCACGTGCGTCGTCCCGGCAGAGTTCCAGAAGGCGCAAGCGTGGTCTGTTTTCACGGTAAGCCTCGTCCGCACGAAGTAAATTGGCAGTTACCAAATGGCTAGTATCGAAACACAATCAAAAATCGCGATTCTATCGAAAGCGCTAGTCCTGCTCGGCGAGAAGCCGCTCGATTCGCTTTCTGATAACCGTTACGGCGCCACAGTTGGCAGCAACTTGTTCGAGCTTATCTACGAAGCGGAATTGCAATCCAATCGCTGGCGCTTTGCTTGCGCGAAGACTTCGCTATCTCGTTTGAACGCCACACCATTAAACGAGTGGCAGTACGCCTATCAACTTCCCTCAGCTATGCTGCTTCCGATCGGAGTATATCCGAAGGCATCATATGAAATTTACGCGGATCGGATTTACACCGATCAATCGTCGGTTGAACTTGATTATATGTTCAAGCCCGATGTAAGTGCCTGCCCCGCCTACTTCACGTTGCTACTTACCTATGCTTGCGCAAAGGATATGATTAAAGCGATCACGGAGTCGGATACTGGCGTTCAAGTAATGACTGCCAAGTACAATGTACAACGTGCACGCGCGATGTTTGCCGATGCGCAAGGCCGGCCGAATAGCACGATGATCGATTCCCCGTTCACGGATATCCGCAATGGCCGGTAGTCACGTCGTCCAGTCTAATTTCCTTTCCGGCGTCCTT
>Ga0213918_1000063_pt1 | contig 59487 bp, 55 predicted proteins | sample McNCre217MG_FD_163422 | JGI IMG/M metagenome (GOLD analysis project Ga0213918, IMG submission 163422) | Freshwater microbial communities from McNutts Creek, Athens, Georgia, United States - 2-17 MG | ecosystem: Environmental > Aquatic > Freshwater > Creek | place: USA: Georgia | collected... | reverse complement strand
GCGATGGGTTTGTGGGCCGGATCAAGCGCACCAAAATTAATGAACACTTATGGTGAATTATTTGTGGCCAATATGGCTGAAGCGGAAGATGGTGCGGCTTTATTGAAGTTCTCAGGTCCAGAAGGTAGCAATCAAGAAGTATTTAAAAAGCTAAAAACAATTAATGATTGGTTTGGTGTTTGGAATGCCAAAGTGACCGGCTTAGAGCTCTCATCTCGTTATGCCTGGAAAGCTAAATTAGATAACGGTATGACGATTGATTTGGGCCGTGAACTTGATGAAAGAGATAGTAAGCAAATTGAATTAAGTGTTGAACGTTTGATGAAGACTTGGCCTCAAGTCCAAGAAAAATGGGGTCAACGTGTTGATTCTATCGATCTTAGATATGCCAATGGCTATGCAATACATATAGGGAAAAAACTGTGAGCGTTATCAGTAAAGATACGAAAGACCTAATTGTTGGTTTAGATATCGGCACATCCAAAGTAGTCGCTTTGGTGGCTGAATTAATGCCAGATGGCCAATTTAATGTGGTTGGTTTGGGACAAGTTGCTTCTAAAGGCTTGAAAAAAGGTGTGGTTGTTAATATTGAATCGACCGTGCAATCGATTCAGAAAGCATTGGAAGAAGCGGAAGTGATGGCTGATCGTCGCATCGCTCAGGTCTTTACAGGTATTGCTGGTAACCATATTCATAGTTTTAATTCGAGCGGTATGGTGGCAATTCGCGATAAAGAAGTATCGCCTTCAGATGTTGAGCGTGTTATTGAAACAGCTAAAGCCATCAATATTCCTACGGATCAGCAGATTATTCATATCTTGACTCAAGAATTCATTATTGATGGCCAAGAAGATGTGCGTGAGCCAATTGGCATGAGTGGACTTCGCTTGGAAGTGAAAGTACACATTGTGACGGGCGCGGTGAGTGCAGCGCAAAACATTGTGAAGTGTGTACGTCGCTGTGGTTTAGAAGTAAACGATTTAATTCTTCAACCGATTGCATCTAGTTACGCTGTGCTAACTGAAGATGAAAAAGAATTGGGCGTTGTTTTGGTAGATATTGGTGGTGGCACAACAGATATCGCCATTTTTAGCCAAGGTGCTATCCGTCATACAGCTGTGATTCCTATTGCGGGTGATCAGATTACAAATGACATTGCGATGGCCTTGCGTACACCAACGATTGAAGCTGAAGATCTAAAAGTGCATTTTGGTATTGCTCTTCAAGGTATGGCTAATCCCGATGAAATGATTGAGGTGCCAGGGGTGGGTGATCGCGAAGCTCGTTCGATTTCACGTCAATCATTAGCTGCTGTGATTGAGCCGCGTGTAGAAGAATTGTTAAGTTTGGTACGTCAAGTGGTGCGCGAGTCAGGTATGGAAGATTTGGCCGCTTCTGGTGTGGTGTTAACGGGTGGTACTGCATTGATGCCAGGAGTGGTTGAGTTAGCTGAACAAGTATTTGCTAAGCCTGCGCGTATGGGTGTGCCTGAGTACAAAGGGCATTTAAGTGAAGTTTTAAAGAGCCCAAGATATTCAACAGGATTAGGTTTGTTAATGGAAGGTCGTGCGCAGTTGGTGCGTGGCCGCCGTGTTGCTCAATCTAGTACTTGGCAAAACGTATTGGCGCGTATGCGCGAATGGTTTACCGGTAATTTTTGATTAAAAAGTTTTTATTAGTTTTTAAGTTTTATTTTTCGTCGTCGTCAACCGTAGTTAATAGGAGGTAGTTATATGGAATTTGAAATGTTAGATGCAGAACCAGCGGGTAAAACCATCATTAAAGTGGTGGGTGTGGGTGGTGCAGGCGGTAATGCTGTACAACACATGATCCGTCGTGGGGTTCAAGGTGTTGAATTCATTTGCATGAATACAGATGCAGGTGCATTACAACGTTCTAAAGCAGGTTTGAATATTCAGTTGGGTGCGACTGGCTTAGGTGCTGGTGCTAAACCTGAAGTAGGTGCAGCTTCTGCTGAAGAAGCGAGAGCTCGTATTGCTGATTCTTTGCAAGGCGCTCATATGGTATTTATCACTGCAGGTATGGGTGGTGGTACTGGTACTGGTGCAGGCCCGATCGTTGCTCAAGTCGCTAAAGAGATGGGTATCCTAACTGTTGGCGTTATTAGCAAACCTTTCGATTTTGAAGGTGCTAAGCGTGGCAGAGTTGCTGAAGCTGGTGCGCATGAGTTAGAGAACTTTGTTGACTCATTAATCGTTGTATTAAATGAGAAATTGTTCGAAGTGATGGGCGAAGATGCTGAGATGGATAAAGCCTTTGCTTGTGCTGATGATGTGTTGCATAACGCGGTGGCAGGTATTGCCGAAATCATCAATGAACAAGGTTTGATTAACGTTGACTTTGAAGACGTTAAAACAGTGATGAGCGAGCAAGGTAAAGCCATGATGGGTACAGCAACTGTATCTGGTATGGATCGTGCACGTTTAGCTGCTGAAGCTGCTGTTGCTTCACCATTGTTAGAAGGTGTTGATCTTTCTGGCGCACGCGGTGTATTGGTGAACATTACTGCAAGTCGTTCACTCAAGTTGTCAGAAACACGTGAAGTAATGGCTGCGATCCGTGGTTATGCTGCTGAAGACGCAACCGTGATTTTTGGTACTGTTTATGACGATTCATTGGGTGATGCATTACGTGTAACTGTGGTAGCTACTGGTTTAAACGGTGGCAAGCGTAAAGAAAAGCAACCTGAAGTGATCTGGCGTAATACGCAAGCAACTGGTACTTATGATGCTGTTCCAACTATGGCTGACTTAAGTACATTTGCACCACAAAGCCCAACCGCTAGCCTAGCGATGGCTTCTGCTGCTGCAGCGCCTGCTCCAACGATGGGTGCTGTTGATTACGCTCAGTACGATGTACCTAAAGTATTCCGTAGCAATCGTGAATCATCTGTAGAGCCACGTTTGGGTGCCAATAGTTCACCAGAGGCGCAAGCCATGATGGACAAAGGTGCGGATTACTACGATATTCCAGCCTTTTTGCGTAAGCAAGCTGACTGAAATACGTAGTATTTAGGTAAAAGTCTTTAGAAACAACGGCATACGAATGCCGATGGTAACGCGCCTCCTGCGAAATGACGACGCATGCGATACCATCGGTACTTCGGCATATGAATGCCCGTACCTATTAAGAAATAGTTTTATTTAAAAATGGAGACAACATGATTGCTATAGGCCAACAATTACCAAACGCAACACTTTATGAATTCTTAGATGTAGCAACAGAAGGCTGCTCTATTGGGCCTAACGCCTTTGAAGTTAGTAAAGAAACTGCTGGTAAGAAAATTGTGATTTTTGGTTTGCCTGGAGCATTCACTCCAACCTGTTCAGCTAAGCATGTGCCAGGTTATGTTGCTAATTACGACGCACTAAAAGCTAAGGGCGTTGATGAGATTTGGTGTGTATCAGTAAATGATGCATTTGTGATGGGTGCCTGGGGAAAAGATCAGCAAGTGAACGGTAAAGTTCGCATGATGGCTGATGGCTCTGGCGAGTTCACAAAAAAACTTGGATTAGAACTTGATTTAATCGCTCGTGGCTTGGGTATTCGTTCTGATCGTTATGTAATGATTGTTGAAAATGGTGTGGTGAAACACTTGGCTGTAGAAGGTCCAGGTCAATTTGAAGTGAGCAACGCTGAATCAGCGCTTGCCGCACTTTGATTAACTGCCACACGACTAAAAATAGAAATTAACTACTTCATATGTTGAAACAGCGTACCCTTGCGGCCCCGGTTAAAACGGTTGGCATTGGCTTACATACAGGCCGTAAGGTGACCTTGCAACTATTGCCAGCCCCTGTGGATACTGGCATTGTTTTTCGTCGTGTTGATTTAAAAGATTCTGTTGGTATCCCAGCTCATGCGCATGGGGTAACGGATACTCGCCTAGCAACTGTTTTGCAAAATGGTGATACGCGCGTATCGACCGTTGAGCATTTATTGTCTGCTTGCGCAGGTTTAGGTATCGATAACTTAGTGATTGAATTAGATTGTGAAGAGATTCCCATCATGGATGGTAGTGCTGCTTCATTTCTATTCTTAATCGAGTCTGCTGGTTTAGAAGAGCAAAACGCTCCCAGAAAATTTATTGTTATTAAAAAACCTATTGAAGTTAAAGAATCTGGCAAGTTAGCTAGATTAGAGCCTTTTAATGGATATAAGTTAGATTTCACCATCGACTTTAAGCATCCAGCTGTTGATAAGACAGGCCAGCGTTATGTGATTGATTTTGCTGATAGCGTTTACGCTAAAGAAATTGGTCGTGCCCGTACGTTTGGTTTTGCTCATGAAGTAGAAGCTTTAAGAGAAATGGGCTTGGCTCGTGGCGGCAGTTTAGATAATGCGATTGTGTTGGATGAACATCGAATTCTTAATAACGAAGAACTTCGTTATGACGATGAGTTTGTGCGCCATAAAATTTTGGATGCAATGGGTGACCTTTACTTGGCAGGTCACCCTTTAGTGGGTGCTTATATCGCTGAAAAATCTGGCCATGCGATGAATAATGCCTTGTTAAGGGCTATGTTGGCTGATCCAAGTACCTACGAGGTGCGCACATTTACTGAGCAAGATGCACCAAAAGCCTATTTACAGGGCGATCGCCCCTTATTTGCCTAAAAAATAGGCAGAAATAGCCAGAAATAGGTAGGATTACTTACTTTTGAGTAATTTTTCCACTGCTTTGCGAAGCGGGGATTCAGCTTCGAGTGTTGTTAACAACTGACTCCAAGATTCTTTAGCTTTTGATGTCAATGCGATAGGTGCAACAGCTTGTTTTTGGGGGGCTGGAGGGTCTATTTTTAACCCTCCCGGTGCCTGTTTAATGAGCAAATTTTGGACCGGCCAACCCTGTTCTTGGATGCTAAATAGGATGGATGGCAATTTTTGCTGCAAACGGCTGGCGACCGCTGAATTATTCGCAAATAATTTTAATTGACCATCTGACTCTGAAAAACCACCTACCTTAACTAGGTCAATTGCTCTCTCAAGCCCATTTTTATTGAGGCTTAGGGCAACGACGCGTTGCAATTGGAGGCTATTTTCAGCTTTTTGTAGCAGTCCTTTTAGCGGCGTATTTTCTTCAATGCAATCTAAAGCGGGGCGAGCATTCGCAGATACACGTCTGGGTGCTAAACTTTGAGGCTTAAATTTCCCTGCAAAAGTCATGGTAACTGGTCTTCTTAAGAAAATATTTGGTAGCCGAAATGATCGGCTTTTAAAACAATATAAGCGCATTGTCGCTCAGATTAATGCTTTAGAGCATAGCGTCGCCGCTTTAGACGATGCTGCTTTGCAAGCAAAAACAGCTGAATTCAAGTCAAAACTGGCTTCTGGCCAGACTTTGAGCGATATCTTGCCTGAGGCCTTTGCGGTCGTGCGTGAGGCTAGTAAGCGCGTGATGCAAATGCGTCATTTTGATGTGCAAATGATTGGCGGTATTGCCCTTCATGAGGGCAAGATTGCTGAAATGCGTACCGGTGAAGGTAAAACCCTCACCGCAACGTTACCTGTTTACCTAAATGCCTTATCTGGTCGTGGGGTTCACGTCGTGACCGTGAATGACTATTTGGCTAAACGTGACGCTGAGTGGATGGCTAAGTTGTACAACTTCTTGGGTCTAACGGTGGGTATTAATTTATCTCAGATGGATCATGAGGCTAAACAAACTGCCTATGCATCAGATATCACTTACGGTACTAATAACGAATTTGGTTTTGATTATCTTCGCGACAACATGGTGCAAGATTTAGGACAACGTGTTCAACGTGGCCTAGCTTATGCAATTGTTGACGAAGTTGACTCGATTTTGATTGACGAGGCTAGAACACCGTTGATTATTTCAGGGCAAGCTGAAGATCACACAGATGTGTATCTAACGATGAATGCTTTGCCACAATATTTAACTCGTCAGATTGGTGAAGAAAAAGCGGATGGCACAGGCGTGATTACGCCAGGTGATTATTTGGTAGATGAAAAGTCTCACCAAGTTTTCTTAACTGAGAGTGGGCATGAAAAGGCTGAAGCAGCGTTAGTTAAATTAGGCTTGATTAAAGAGGGTGATTCTTTATATGCCCCTCAGAACATTACCTTGATGCACCATGTTTATGCAGCCTTAAGAGCACATACATTATTTAATAAAGACCAGCATTACGTTGTACAAAATGGCGAAGTTATCATTGTTGATGAATTTACTGGCCGTTTAATGCAAGGTCGTCGTTGGTCTGATGGTCTTCATCAAGCTGTTGAAGCTAAAGAAGGTGTAGCGATTCAGCATGAGAATCAAACTTTAGCGACGATTACGTTCCAAAATTACTTCCGTATGTACGGTAAGTTGGGCGGTATGACAGGTACTGCTGATACTGAAGCCTATGAGTTCCAAGAGATTTACGGTTTAGAAACCGTCATCATTCCGCCTAATCGCATCAATGCACGTATCGATAAGCAAGACCAAATTTATAAAACGTCGATGGAGCGTTATAACGCGGTCGTAAAAGATATCCAAGCTTGCTATGAACGTGGTCAGCCAGTATTGGTGGGTACAACGTCGATTGAGAACTCAGAATTAATTTCTAGTTTGTTAGATAAAGCATCTTTGCCACATCAAGTATTGAATGCGAAACAACACGCTAGAGAAGCTGAGATTGTTGCTCAGGCAGGTCGTCCAAAAATGATCACCATTGCTACCAATATGGCAGGTCGTGGTACGGATATCGTTTTAGGCGGTAATGTTGAAAAACAAGCTGCCATTATTGAGGCCGATGAAACAATTTCTGAAGCGGATAAATCATCACGCATTCAAAAGTTGCATGATGAATGGCAAGGCTTGCATGATCATGTTGTTTCAGTAGGTGGTTTACACATTATTGGTACAGAGCGTCATGAGAGCCGTCGCGTTGACAATCAGTTACGTGGTCGTGCGGGTCGTCAGGGTGATCCAGGGTCATCACGCTTCTATTTGTCCTTAGATGATGCTTTGCTACGTATTTTTGCGGGCGAGCGTTTAAAAGCCATTATGGATCGTTTGCGCATGCCTGAGGGTGAGCCGATTGAAGCGGGTATGGTGACTCGTTCGATTGAATCAGCCCAACGTAAAGTGGAAGCGCGTAACTTCGATATCCGTAAACAGTTATTGCAATACGATGATGTGGCAAATGATCAGCGTAAAGAAGTTTATCGTTTACGTAATGAAGTTCTTGAGAGCCAAGATATTGGCGATTTGATCGCTAATTTGCGCGAATCATTATTTACTGACTTATTCAATGACTATGTTGCTCCTGAATCAGTGATTGAGCAGTGGGATGTGCCTGGTTTACAGCAAGCTTTGAGTGGTGAGTGGGGTCTAGAAATTAATGTTCAAGCCCTCATTGATGCAACAGACTCAATGGAGTCAGAAGACTTATTAGCTAAAGTATTAGAAGTGGCTCATGCCACCTATCAATCTAAAGTTGAGCAGGTGGGCCGTGAGTCATTTGCTAATTTTGAGCGTTCTGTCACTTTGTATAGTTTAGATACTCATTGGCGTGAGCATTTGGCTGCTTTAGATCATTTGCGCCAAGGTATTCATTTGCGTGGTTATGCACAGAAAGATCCTAAGCAAGAGTATCGCCGTGAAGCATTTGAATTGTTCGCTCGTTTATTAGATGCTGTGAAATTAGATGTCACACGCACTATTACGACTGTGAAGATTCAGAGTGCTCAGGAACTAGAAGAAGCTTCTGAGTCAATGCAAGATGATTTGGCAGATTTGAAGGATGTTCAGTATCAACATGCTGGTGATCAAGCTGACGAGTCAGTGGCGCAAGAAGCTACATCACAACCAATGCAAGCAGGCGTTAAAGTGGGTCGTAACGATCCATGCCCATGCGGTAGTGGGAAAAAATACAAGCAGTGTCATGGCCAATTGAGTTAATTAAACAATCAATTATTTAATGTACCTTCAGACGATTATTTATTCATATGTCAGTTAATTTACCTCTACCGATAGCTAGTGAACTAAAGCCTGTTTCAGGCTTACGCTTAGGATATGCCCATGCGGGTATTCGCAAAGCCAATCGTAAAGATGTGTTGGTCATGGAGTTGGCTGAGGGCTCAAGTGTTGCTGGCGTATTTACCAAAAATCGCTTTTGTGCAGCGCCGGTTACTATTTGTAGAGAGCACTTGGCGGCTGGTTTGCCTATTCGTGCCTTGGTTGTTAATACGGGTAATGCAAATGCTGGCACGGGCGAGCCTGGTTATAAAAATGCCATTAAAACTTGCGATGACTTAGCTCAGTTAATGGGCGTTAAGCGTGAGCAAGTGTTGCCATTTTCTACAGGCGTCATTTTGGAGCCATTACCTGTTGATAAGTTAGTGGCGGCCTTACCATCCGCCATTGAAAATTTACAAGCTGATAATTGGTTCAATGCCGCGGAAGCGATCATGACCACCGATACGCAACCAAAGGCAGCATCGTTACACATTACGATTAATGGACAAGCGATTACTCTGACAGGTATTAGTAAAGGTGCAGGGATGATTCATCCGAACATGGCGACCATGTTGGGTTATATCGCTACTGATGCCAAGGTATCTCAAGATTTACTACAAGCATTAACAACAGAAGCTGCCGATGTATCTTTTAATTCCATCACGATTGATGGTGATACTTCAACGAATGATTCATTTATTGTGATGGCAACCGGTGCTAGTGGTGTTGAAGTGCCAGCCTCGGGCGAGTCATATGAGACTTTCCGCCAAGCATTAATTCAATTGAGCCAAACATTGGCTCAGATGATTGTGCGTGATGGCGAGGGTGCTACTAAGTTCATCACCATTCAAATCGAGGGTGGTAAGACCAATGAAGAGTGCAAGCAGGTAGCTGAAGCGATTGCGCATTCACCTTTGGTAAAAACAGCTTTCTTTGCAAGCGATCCTAATTTAGGCCGTATTTTGGCTGCTATTGGCTATGCTGGCATTGCCGACCTAGATGTGAGCCATGTTCAGTTGTGGTTGGATGATGTGTGGGTGGCAAAAGATGGTGGCCGCAATCCTGATTACAAAGAAGAAGATGGCCAAGCGGTGATGAAGAAATCAGAAATTTTGGTTCGTGCTCATTTGGGTCGGGGTAATGCAGCTCAAACAATTTGGACTTGTGACTTGTCTCATGAGTATGTTTCTATTAATGCAGATTACCGTTCTTAATTCAAACATTTAATTAAGGAATGCTGATGTCAGATAAATTGGATCGCCTAGACCGATTGTTGGCAAGATTAGATGAGTGGATGCCTCAGTCCTTAACTGAGAATGACTGGAAAACTGCCGTTGCCTTTCGTTGGCGTCGTAAAGATACTTTGTTCGGTAAATTAGGTTATTTGCAAGCAGTTCAACATACATCAGCGATTCATTTTTCTGATCTGCAGCATATTGATCGTCAAAAAAACTTACTACTTGAAAACACACAGCACTTTGTAGAAGGTAGGCCTGCTAATAATGTTTTATTAACGGGCGCCAGAGGTACTGGTAAATCATCTTTAATTAAAGCAGCTCTTAATGAGTTTTCTGCAAAAGGTTTAAGGCTCGTTGAAGTAGATAAAGAGCATTTAACAGATTTGGGTGATTTAACTGATTTGTTAGCGGGTCGCCCTGAGAAATTTATTATTTACTGTGATGACTTATCTTTTGAAGATGGTGAGTCTGGATATAAATCACTCAAGTCAGCATTGGACGGGTCGGTGGCGGCACAAGTTGAAAATATTTTGATTTATGCCACATCCAATCGTCGTCATTTATTACCTGAGTATATGAAAGACAATGAGTCTTACCAACATACAACTGACGGTGAACTGCATCCCGGTGAAGTAGTTGAAGAGAAAATCTCTTTATCTGAGCGCTTTGGATTATGGATTTCTTTCTATCCACCTAAGCAAGATGAGTATCTTGATATGGTGAATCATTGGTTAGCTCATTTAGGCTTAAATGCTCAGCAAATTGAGGGTTCGCGTGGTGAAGCTTTAATTTGGGCTTTAGAGCGAGGCTCACGTTCTGGTCGAGTAGCTTGGCAGTTTGCACGTCATTGGGCTGCCCAACATATTAAATGAGCGTGTAGATGAGTGTGGCGCCAACTGACCTAGCGGTAGCGGCCAAACGTCCCATTGTTGAAGTGGCGGTTGGTGTATTAGTTAAACCTGATGGTTCGGTCTTATTAGGTCAGCGCCCTCAAGGTAAACCTTATGAAGGTTATTGGGAGTTTCCTGGTGGAAAGATTGAAGCTGGTGAAACTTTGTTTGATGCATTGCGCCGAGAATTAATCGAAGAGATTGATGTCACTATTGGTGATGCAGAAGAATTTATGACGATAGAACATGATTATCCACATGCTTATGTGCGATTACATGTTTGCTTAGTTAAACAGTGGGTGGGGCATCCTAAAGGACTAGAGAATCAATCTCTAGCTTGGTTAGAGTCCATTAAGTTGTCCAATATCTCTGATGAGAATAACTTAGAGAACGGCGCATTGCAGCCCATCTTGCCAGCCACATTTCCAATTCTGAAAAAGCTACGAGAAATTATTTAGCTTAAAACGAAAATACAAGAGTGCTTAGAAATTACACAAGAACATGTGGAATTCAAGGTCTTTGGTAATAGGGCGTGGCTTACTTAAACCATCACACTCCATAAAGCGTGCCCACAACATATATTTGTTCGCGCTAATTTCAGGAACAATCGTTGGGTCTTCAATATGAACGCGCATTAGTTGGTAGGTTTTGCCAGACATGGTTTGCTGGAAGGTGCCTTGTGGCGCCGTGGTTTTAACAGCTTGGCCGGATTCGCGTAAAAGTCGCAAAAACATTTTGCAAGCATCATTCCAAGGCTCTAATGGAGCGATATAGCTTTTTAAAATAGCACGACGTTGTTCTGCTGGAATAAATTGCCATGAATAATAAGATGGCAAATCAACTGGACTTGTCCCGCCTGGCACATTTAAACGCGTGCGGATCGTGTTCAACCATTCGCTATCTGTAATCAATGCATTGGGCTTACCCATGGTTTGATTAATTTTTTGCCAAATAGCATTCATCTCATCGAGAGTTGAATTTAGGAGATTTTGATTAACACCTGGTTGGTTCTTAAATGCTTCTAGGCCAGCTTTTTGACGATCCAGCTCTTTCATGAGACTAGATTTCAAATCAGCTCTCGCTGTAATTTCACCTAAGTCAAAAATCAGAGGGATAGCTGGGTGCATATCCCTAGCATCATCTTTTTCTACGTAGTAGTGAAACCGCTCAAACAAATACTCCAAACGAAGCAAGCTTCGAACGAGTTCGTTAAAGGGGTACTCATAGATAACCATATCTCTGTGATTCTAGACTGAAACACAGGAAAAGTGACTAATTTCTTGTTAAATCAGCCAAAATTCGCTGATGGAGTACCTTGGTTTGGGCTTCTAAATGGGCAAAATCCCCATCGTTATGGATCACAAAATCTGCTCGCTCAACCCGTTGTTGTCGAGTGGCTTGTTGATCTATGATCTTTTGAATCATTTCAAGGGAGAGACCATTTCTTTCTTGAACCCGCCTAATTTGCTCTTTTTCTGGGCAATCGACGACCACCAGGTAGTTAATTCGTGGGGGAGCTTGATCTAGCCATTTTCTAGATTCTATAAGTAGGGGAACCATGAACACGACGTAGGGAGGATTTTTTAAAGCTGCCTCTTGGGCTAATCTGAGCGTTTCCTCGGTAATTAATGGGTGAATGATGTCTTCAAGGCTTAATTTGGCCTTTGGATCATTAAAAACCAACTCCCGCATCTTGGTTCGGTTTAAGGATTGGTCTGGATTAATGAAATCCTGACCAAAATGAGCTTGAATAGCCGCTATAGCTGCCCCTTTGGGGGCTGTCATTGCATGAGCAATGGCATCCGTATCAATGATGATCACGCCCTCTTTTTCCAAGAGGTGCGCAACAGCACTTTTTCCGCTACCAATGCCTCCCGTTAGGCCAACCTTCATCAGTTGGTCTAGTTTTTGGTTGGGAGAGTGATTTAAATCAGCCATAACAATGTGATGATGCCACCAAGTGAGATAAACGGGCCAAAAGGAATGGGTTGAGCCAAGTCTTTATGTTGTACTTTAAGCATGAAATAACCACCTAATAAACCAGATAGTGAAGCGATTAAAAGAATATGAGGTAGAGCTTGCCAGCCTAATAGCGCACCTAAAGCCCCCAGCAACTTGGCATCTCCCATACCAACACCATTTATGCCCTTTATCTTTTTGTAGAGGGCATTTAAGGCATACAAAGAGCCAAAACCAAGAGTTGCTCCTCCGATTGCTGAGCTCCATGAGGCCCAATTTAAAAATCCTAGGGTATTTCCAAGTAAGCCATACATCATGAGGGGTAATGTCATAGCGTCTGGCAATCTAAATGTCTTGTAATCAATCCAAGATAAAACTAATAGGGTGATGAGCACGAGAATGAAAGATAGTGTTTGAATCATAGAATCTGTCCCATTTCAAAAATAGGTAGATAAAGCGCAATAATCAGTGTGCCAACAACTAAGCCCATAAAAATCATTAAAGCAGGCTCCATCAGTTGTGAAAGATGTTCAATTAATTGATCCAATGCTTCTTCTTCCTGTGTAGCTATTACATTCAATATATAGCTTAAATCACCTGAAGCCTCTCCTACCTGAATTAGTTCTAAATATTCTCTTTTTAACAGTCTAGCTCCATAAGTGGTCATGCTAATTGATTGAGATAGTGACCAGCCCTGAGATAAATATTGCTTTAACTCTGAGCAGAATTGAAACATGACCCAATCATTTGAATTAAGTGCTGTTTCTTTCAGGGCATCTAATATGGGAATGCCATGACTATGAAGGGTCGCCATATTTTTACCCCACAGACTGATTAATGTACAGACTCTAATGTTTCCAAAAAGTGGCAGAGACAAGATCCATTGGTCCCACCGTTGTTGAAATTTGGCCGATCGTTGCCAGTAAATAACTATCGACACAATCAAGCTTACGAAGCTCAGTAATGCATACAGAAAATATGATTGAACCCATTTGGAGCATTTAATCAGTAGTTGTGTAGGCCATGGTAGCTGAGTATTAAAGTTTAAAAACATGGCCTCAAAAGTGGGTACGACCCACTGGAAAATAACCAATAAAACCATGCAAGCTGTGATACCTACGATGCATGGGTAGGTGAGAGATTTTTTCAACTTTTTTCGAAGCTTAATTTTCTTATCAAGATAGAGATGAATTGATTCAAGGCTAGATAAAAAATCTCCTGTGTTCTCTCCTGAGCGAATTAAGCCAACGCAAAATGGATGAAATCCCTGCTGGTTAAGGGCAACTGATAAAGGTGTTCCTGCAGTTAATTGATGCTCAATAGTTTTGGCATTCATGAGTCTGATGGCATCTAAAAGCGGTAGGCCCGATTTAAGCAGTGTGAATAACTTTCTAGTGATATCTAGTTGTTGTTGGTCAGTCATGCGCTTTGATTCTCAGAATAACAGCCTAAATGTTTCTTAAGTTCTGATGTGGTGGTTAGCCCACTAGCCACCAGTTTTTTGGCGCTATCGACCATGTTTTCAATTTTCTCGATATGACACTGATGATGAATAAGGCTTAATGGCGCATCTTGTTCAATAAGTAATCTCATGGCATGAGAGATAGGCATGACTTGATGCACAGCTGTTCTATGTTTAAATCCTGAGCCATGACAGTTAGAGCAAGTTTGAGTGGGGGTAGTCGAGTTAAGAGAACCCTTGCATAGGGTGCAAGATAGTCTTAAGAGCCGTTGTGCAGTAACGCATCGTAAATTATTGGCTAAGGTATCTGATTGAATACCTAACTGGCGCAGGCGCCATAAAGCACTGGGTGCATCATTGGCATGTAAGGTTGCCAACACTAAGTGGCCAGTTTGGGCTGCTTGAAAAGCGGTTTGCGCTGTTACTGAATCACGGATTTCTCCTAACATGATGACATCAGGGTCTTGCCTCATGAGCGCACGTAAAGCAAGATGAAAACTTAAACCTGATTTTTCATTAACCTGTACTTGGTTAATGCCTGATAGCGTAATCTCTACAGGATCTTCGATGCTGCTGATGTTGTAATCATTCTTTGCAAGATATTGCAGGCAGCTATAGAGTGTTTGCGTTTTGCCACTACCAGTGGGGCCTGTGACTAAGATAAATCCTTGGGCTTGATTTAAAGCTTGTTGGAGAATGGACAGCTGATACGCTTGTAACCCTAATTTTTCTAAATGAAGATCATCCGCGCGTTTATTGAGGAGACGCACCACAATTTTTTCGCCATGAAATGTTGGCAAGGTAGAGACTCTGCAATTAACTGAGTCACTTGATGTCTGAGCTAACATTTGCCCATCTTGTGGCAAACGTTTTTCTGAAATATCTAATCGAGATAAGATTTTTATTCGGGTGGTAATTCGCTCATGCCATAAGGCAGGAGATTTAACTAAGTGGCTTAGGTGACCATCGACACGCAACCGAATGGAGCTAGCGCCTTCTTCTGGTTCAATATGAATATCGCTTGCACGGGATGCAATAGCTGTTTCGATAATGTTTTGCCAGAATTGAATGATTTCATCATCTTCACGCATTCGGCTTGTAGATGCGAACGGTTTTAATGATTTGTTCATCTACCTGAATAATTTCCATGACAACATGGTCAATTTTTATGCTGACATTGTTATCGGGAATATCTTCTAGGGTTTCAAGGAGTAATCCGTTGAGGGTTTTAGGTCCTTCCAGTGACAGGTTTAAGCCTAATATCCTGTTGAGGTCTCTCAAGCTAGCGGAGCCATCTGCTAAATAAGTGCCATCATTGGACCATTTTGTTTTGATGGCAAGGTCAGGTAGTGAAGTTGTAAATTCACCAATCAGTTCTTCCAAAATATCTTCAATGGTCACCAAGCCCTGAACCATGCCGTACTCGTCAACGACTAGACCAACGCGTTCTTGATTCTCTTGGAAGTATTGGAGTTGTTGCAGAACTGGGGTGCCACTTGGGATGAAGTAGGGTTCACTTAAGAGATTTTTAAAGTTAGCATGCGTTAATTCTTCATCACCTAATAAGCTAAGCGCTTTTCTGACAGCAAGAATACCAATGACTTTATCGCTGTCTTCTTCGCATACAGGTAATTTGTTGTGATAGCAGGTTTCTAGTTGATGAATCACTTCCTCGATTGGCCTTGCTAAATCTAATACTTCCATGCGTGCACGGGGCGTCATCACATCATCGACTTGAATATTTTCTAAGTTAAATAAATTAACCAAGATGCTGCGATGTTTGTTGGGAATGAAGTGCGTGGATTCTAAAACGACAGAGCGCAACTCTTCAGCGCTCATCTGCGTATTTTTATTGGCGTCGGTATTAACGCGAAATAGCTTTAATAGTAAGGTGACAAATAAATTGATGAGCCATGTCACCGGTTTAAGAACTACAATTAATGGGCGAATGATCCAGCTAGTGACAATTGATATGCGCTCAGGATAGGTCGCGCCAATGACCTTAGGCGTGATTTCACAAAAGATGATGATGAGGATAGCTGCAATGCCTGTGCTAATAGAAAGCACTGAAGCATTGTTGCCAAATGCATGTAAAGCAATGCCTGTTAATAAAACAGGAACGATGGTGTTAACTAAATTATTGCCAATCAGAATGACCGATAAGAGCGCTTCTGTTTTGCCTAGAAGTTCTTGCGTATGCTTAGCGCCTTTATGACCGCGATTGGCTAAATGACGAATTCTGTGACGGTTTGCTGCCATCATGCTTGTTTCTGTAATGGAGAAAAAAGCGGATACAGCTAAAAGAATTAATACGAGCGAAAATTGAGCCCACCAAGGCCAATCATTAAGCCACGAATCCATGAATGCTTTCTAAAGCTAAGAACATGAGAAGCACTATAGCAAACCCCCAAGGGTTTGTATGTCATCTTGGGTCTGTAATTAATAAAGAATTTTCAGAATGGTGTGTCAGATATTTCTGATGCACCATGAGCGATACATTAAGTCGAGCGTTTTAATGAATAAGAACAAAGGTCTAGAAGACTTTGTGTGGCTTCATTCATTGGGAAGCATTGGATTGTTTCTTTAGCAAGACGCGCTTCTCGTTCTGCAGCAGCTTGGGTATAGGCTAATGCATCGGATTCCACAATGGCTTGATAGACCTGTTGAAATAAATCTTCAGGTAATTCTTCTGCTTGCTCGATGGCGCTGCGCACCAATTTCTTTTGTGCTTCTGTGCCATGTTCAAGTAAATAGATGAGCGGTAAAGTTGGTTTACCTTCTCTTAGATCATCGCCGGCATTTTTTCCCATTTGTGCGGCATCAGCGGTGTAATCGAGAATGTCATCAATTAATTGAAATGCAGTACCAATATGGCGACCATATGCTTCTGCTGCTGCATATTGTTCTGGTGTTGATTTGGCGAGTAATGCACCCAAAGCTGAAGAAGCTTCAAATAATTTACCTGTTTTGTAATGAATGACTTGTAAATAACGCTCTTCATTAACATCAGGGTCATGCATATTCATGAGTTGTAGAACTTCACCTTCAGCAATCGTGTTGGTCGCATCGGCCAAAATTTGCATGATTTTTAATTCATTAGGGGCCACCATCATTTGGAAGGCTCGTGAATATAAAAAATCTCCAACTAAAACGCTAGCTGCATTACCAAATGCTGCATTAGCGGTTGCTCGACCACGTCTTAAATCTGATTCATCGACCACATCATCATGTAATAGGGTCGCTGTATGAATGAACTCAACCACAGCAGCCATTTCTAAGTGATGGTTTAAATCTTGGCCATTGGCAATCGCTTTGGCAGTTAATAACAGTAATGCTGGTCTGATACGTTTTCCGCCAGCCTCAATGATGTAGCCTGAAATTTGGTTAATGAGTGCCACTTCTGAGCTTAAGCGATCGCGAATAACTCCGTTAAGAGACTGCATATCTGCTGAAATTGGGCTAAGAATAGTTTGTAAGTTAGTGCTCATTAACTTTTATAGATAAACTGTTATTAAGGTGTTTCTAGTTTAACTCATTGAATTAAATGGTTTTTATTATAAAAATCAGCATTAATTCGTTAAGTTCCTCGGCAATTCTACTTTTTGACTAGAAATTAAGCTAGGGCTATAATCTAAGGCTCTATTCGACATGGGGTCGGATAGTTATTTGATAGAAAGATTTCAGTATGTACGCGGTCATAAAAACCGGTGGCAAACAATATAAAGTTGCTGCTGGCGAAAAATTGAAAATAGAACAGATACCAGCGGATGTAGGCAGCGAAATCACTCTTGACCAAGTTCTCGCCGTAGGCGTTGGTGAATCATTGAAGTTTGGTGAGCCATTGGTAAGTGGTGCAGCTGTTAAAGCCACTGTTATTTCTCAGGGTCGTCACGACAAAGTAAAGATTTTTAAGATGCGCAGACGTAAGCATTACCAAAAGCGTCAAGGTCATCGTCAGAACTTTACTGAGATTTTGATTAATTCCATTAAGGCCTAATAGGCAGAGGCGGAGTAGAAAATGGCACAGAAAAAAGGCGGCGGTTCCACACGTAACGGCCGCGATTCAGAGTCAAAACGCTTAGGCGTTAAGGTTTATGGCGGTCAAGCCATCAATGCAGGCGGCATTATTGTTCGTCAACGCGGTACACGCGTTCACCCAGGTGTGAACGTTGGTTGTGGCAAAGACCACACATTGTTCGCATTGGTAGATGGTCATGTTGAATTTGGCGTTAAAGGTGCAGCTAAGAAGGCATTCGTGTCTGTGCTGCCGCGCGCTTAATTAGCCTTACTGAGATAGCGAAGTAACACCCAACACTCAGAACAAGGCCTCGCCAAATAGCGAGGCCTTTTTTATTGGAATTTATGAAATTTATCGACGAAGCCCGTATTGAAGTAGTTGCCGGACATGGTGGTTCTGGCAGTGCATCTATGCGTCGCGAAAAATTTATCGAATTTGGTGGCCCTGATGGTGGTGATGGCGGCAGGGGTGGTAGCGTTTACGCTATTGCTGATCGCAACATCAATACTTTGGTGGATTACCGATTCGCAAAAAAACACTTAGCTCAAAATGGTGAGCCAGGCCGTGGCTCGGATTGTTACGGTAAAGCAGGTATCGATATTGAATTGCGTATGCCAGTAGGTACGATTATTCATGATATGGATACCAATGAAGTGATTGCTGACCTCACTTATCACGGTCAACGCCTTTGCTTAGCTAAAGGTGGTGCAGGTGGTTGGGGCAACTTACATTTCAAGAGCAGTACCAATCGTGCGCCAAGACAAAAAACCAGTGGTTTACCAGGTGAAGAGCACAAGTTACGTTTAGAGCTAAAAGTATTAGCGGATGTTGGTTTATTAGGAATGCCTAATGCAGGGAAATCAACATTAATTACAGCTGTATCAAATGCAAGGCCAAAGATTGCGGATTATCCATTTACAACGCTGCACCCTAATTTAGGTGTGGTGCGTGTAGGGCATGAGCGTAGCTTTGTGATTGCAGATATTCCAGGCTTGATTGAAGGCGCTGCTGAAGGTGCTGGTTTGGGGCATCGTTTCTTGCGTCACTTGCAACGCACTAATTTGCTATTGCATTTGGTGGACATGGCGCCATTTGATGAGAGTGTTGATACGGTTGCCGAAGCAAAAGCGATTGTTAATGAATTAAAGAAATACGATGAATCTTTGTATGACAAACCACGTTGGTTGGTTTTAAACAAAGTGGACATGATTCCAGCGGAAGAGCGCGTCAAACGTATTAAAGATTTCATTAAAGCGTATGGTTGGAAGGGGCCTGTGTTTGAGGTTTCTGCTTTGACTGGTGAGGGTTGTCAGCAACTTTGCTATGAGATTCAGAAAGACTTGGATGCCAAACGTAAAGAGCGCGATGATCAAGAAGAGCATGATGCGGATGTCCGCTTTCATGATGATGACCAAGATATCGATGATTAAGAAGTAAATGGCTAATTAATAGCTAGTAATTAGCCAATATGCAGCAAAAAAATAAACGATTAAAACAACAACTAATCTTCTCGTTATAAGGGAGTGAGTCGGTGGCCAAAGCGATACAAGATGCAAATTGCATCGTGGTGAAAGTAGGATCAACATTAGTGACTAATAATGGTCAGGGTCTTGATCATGAAGCCATTGGTCGTTGGGCTGCGCAAATGGCTGAGCTCCGTGCGATGGGAAAACAAGTGGTGATGGTTAGCTCGGGCGCTATTGCAGAAGGTATGCAGCGTTTAGGTTGGTCGAAACGTCCAACAGATATTCATGAACTACAAGCCGCTGCTGCAGTTGGTCAAATGGGTTTGGTGCAAGTGTATGAGACATGTTTTGCCAAGCATGGGATTCGTACAGCACAAGTCTTGCTAACCAATGCTGATTTGGCCGATGAGCAACGTTATCAAAATGCTCGCATGACGCTTCTAACACTATTAAAAATGGGTGTTGTGCCTATCATTAATGAAAATGACACCGTTGTGACCGATGAAATTAAGTTTGGTGATAACGATACTTTAGGCGCTTTGGTAACTAATCTGATTGAAGCTGATGCCTTGGTTATTTTGACGGATCAAGGTGGTTTATATAGTGCTGATCCTCGTAAAGATGCCTCAGCCACATTAATTCAGGAAGCAATCGCTGGTGATGAGAAGCTAGAAGCGATGGCTGGTGGTGCCGGTAGTAGCTTAGGTAAGGGCGGTATGCTGACCAAAGTTTTAGCAGCTAAATTGGCAGCTAAGAGTGGTGCTGATACTGTGATTGCATCTGGTTTAGAGAGTCAGGTGTTGGTGCGCTTAGCCAAAGGTGAATTAATTGGCTCACAATTAATCGCCAGCAAATAAAAAAATAGACTACAAGAAATAAGCAAAAAAATTAATCAGTGCTTAAGGTTTAAGTAATCTGAGGATTTCTTTAGGATCTCTGCGAGGAATTGAATTCTCACAGAATGCATCTTGTACTAAGGCAGAGTGGTAGCGGTTATAGGTATTACCTCTAACTTCTTGCCAGCGGCTATTGGGGGTTTTAACCCACTTACCTTCACCTTGGAACGTGGCATATAAACGCCACTCATATTTTTCACAACGAAGACCTTCATAATTTACTTGTTTAGCGCCACTTGGGCTGGTAATCACCAATACATAACGGATGACATCATCTTTGCCAATCGTGAGCGATTTTGCATCTATAGCAAAGGTGAGAGGGGTATTGCCTGATACGAAAAATGGCTTTAATTCATTGGATGGGGCAGTTTCAGGAATTTTGACTTCTGTTTCCATCCATATACGAGGTGCATCAGGATCATTCTCATCAGCTGGATCAACAGCTCTATATTGAGCTTGAGCCAATAAGCTAATTAACAATAAAGACCAAGCGCTTTTTTTGATGAGTGAATGAATCAAGTTCAAGTGTTGTCCTTGGAAGAGTCTTTTTTGGGGTTTTTGTAATGGGGCTTAGGAAAATCTAATGCTGAACCCCAAGGCATCATCAATAGTCTAGGACCTCTTGAGAGGAACCTAGCTAATTCAGAAAGAGCTAACTCATAAACTTCACGTTTAAAGTCAATCACGACATCTAGAGGGATCCAATATGGACTCCATCGCCAACCATCAAATTCTGGATGATCCGTGGCTCGTAAAGAAATATCGCTATCGCGACCCACCATACGTAATAAAAACCAAATTTGTTTTTGGCCACGGTAAGCATTTCGGGCCGGTTTGCCATTAGCTGACCTTGCGGTATTTCCTCGGCGCAAGAACTCAGCTGGCACGTCATAACGTAGCCATTCTCGGGTTCGCCCAATAATTTGGACGTGTTGCGGCTCTAAACCGACCTCCTCATACAGCTCGCGATACATCGCTTGTTCTGGGTTTTCCCCATGTTGTATGCCGCCCTGCGGGAACTGCCAGGAATGTTGGCCAACACGTTTTCCCCAGAAAACTTCGTTGTGCTGATTGAGGAGAACGATGCCGACGTTGGGTCTATACCCTTCTCTGTCGAGCATATTCGTGCCTTAATCTCTTAATCCTTTAAAATCAATGAATTGATTATAGCTTTAGACCTTTGATTTTTTATAAAGATAAATATGAAAGCCTCTCAGTTTTTTATTACTACCCTTAAAGAAGCGCCTGCGGACGCTGAAATTGTTTCTCACAAGCTCATGATGCGAGCCGGCATGATCCGTAAATTAGGAGCCGGTATCTATAACTATCTGCCTATGGGCCTGAAAGTTATTAGAAAAGTAGAAAACATTATTCGTGAAGAGATGGATCGTGCGGGCGCCGTTGAATTATTGATGCCTGTGATTCAGCCTGCTGAGTTATGGCAAGAAACAGGACGTTGGGACAAGATGGGTCCTGAGTTATTGCGCATTAAAGACCGCCACGATAGAGATTTTCTAATTCAGCCAACTTCAGAAGAAGTGGTGACTGATATTGCTCGTAACGAAATTAAGAGCTACAAACAATTACCCGTGAATTTTTATCAAATTCAGACAAAGTTCCGTGATGAGCGTCGTCCTCGTTTTGGCATTATGCGTGGCCGTGAATTTTGCATGAAAGATGCGTATTCATTTGACCGTGATGTTGAGGGTATGAAGCAGTCTTATGCCAAGATGTTTGATGCTTACAACAGAATCTTTACAAGACTTGGTTTGAAGTTTAGAGCGGTAGCTGCTGATAACGGGGCCATTGGTGGTACTGGTAGCCAAGAGTTCCATGTGATTGCTGATACAGGTGAAGATGCTATTGCTTATTGCCCAAGCTCTGACTATGCAGCCAATATTGAAACAGCAGAAGCTCTATCCTTGATCGCAACTCGTGCAGCTGCAAAAGAGGCATTAACTGAAGTTGCAACACCTGGAAAGAGTAAATGTGAAGAAGTGGCAGAACTTCTTAAATTGCCATTAGACAGAACCGTGAAGTCGATTGTTCTAGCCGTCGATGGTGAGTTGGGTGCTCAATTATTCTTATTGTTGATACGTGGCGATCATGAACTTAATGAAGTGAAAGCTAGCAAGGTGCCTGGCTTAGCTGACTTCCGTTTTGCTAGTGAAGCGGAAATTTTGGAATACTTTGGTACGCCTCCTGGATATTTAGGCCCTGTTAAGACTAAAAAACCTTTAACGGTGGTTGCTGATCGCACGGTTGCCAATATGAGCGATTTTATTTGTGGCGCCAATAAAGAAGGTTTCCATTTAAGTGGTGTGAACTGGGGGCGTGATTTACCAGAGCCATTAGTTGCTGATATTCGTAATGTTGTAGAAGGTGATGCATCACCTGATGGTAAAGGCATCTTAGAAATATGCCGTGGTATTGAAGTGGGACATATTTTCCAATTAGGTACTCGTTATTCAGAAGCGATGAATTGCGTTTACTTAGATGAAAAAGGACACTCGCAACCAATGGTGATGGGTTGTTATGGGGTGGGTGTGACGCGTGTCTTGGGCGCTGCCATTGAACAGTGTTTTGATGACCGTGGCATTGTTTGGCCTGTAACGATTGCACCTTTCCAAGTGGTTATTTGTCCTATGGGATATGACCGCTCTGAAGCAGTGCGCGAAACATCTGATCGCCTACATGCGCAGCTTCAAGCGGCTGGCATTGAGGTTATTTTGGATGACCGCGGTGAGCGCCCAGGCGCTATGTTTGCCGATTGGGAATTAATTGGCGTACCTTATCGCGTGGTGATTGGTGACCGTGGATTAAAAGAAGGTAATCTTGAGTTCCAAGCACGTACGGATACTGAAGCAACCGTGGTGCCTATGGCAGATATGGCAGCTAAGGTGATTGCTGAAGTAAAGGCTAAGCTAGAGCACTCATAAATAGTGATGTGAGTAGGAGAAAAGCCAGTCAAGTAAATCAACTGACTGGCTTTTTTAATCAAACAACTGATATCAGCATATAAGATATCAATCGATGATCAACCAATCATCAACCAACTAGCGTTTAAGCATCTTTCCCATGCCTTTAGCAGCCATGCCGGTTAGCATGCGTGACATCTTGCCACCTTTAAATTGTTTCATCATGGTTTGCATCTGTTCAAATTGGGCTAAGACACGATTTACTTCTTGAACTTGAACGCCAGCACCAGCAGCAATACGACGTTTACGGCTTGCTTTAAGTAGTTCTGGTTTTAAGCGTTCTTGGGGTGTCATGCTATCGATAATGCCTTGTGTGCGACGCACTTGTTTATCGGCAACATTCATATCTGTTTTAGCTGCAGCTTGAGCTAGTTGGGCTGGTAACTTATCAAGTAATGAGCTCATGCCACCCATTTGGCGCATTTGGGTAATTTGCATACGGAAATCATTGAGATCGAAGCCGCCCTTTTTAACTTTCTCAGCTAACTTTTGCGCTTGTGCAATATCAACATTCTTTTGAGCTTGTTCGACTAAAGCAAGGATATCGCCCATGCCTAAGATGCGGCTCACCATGCGTTCTGCATCAAATGGTTCTAAACCATCTAGTTTTTCAGCAACACCGGCAAATTTAATCGGCACACCAGTGATGTGTCGTACTGATAAAGCGGCACCGCCTCTAGCATCACCATCTAGCTTTGTGAGAATGACACCCGTTAATGGCAATGTTTCATTAAACGCTTTAGCTGTATTGACGGCATCTTGACCAAGCATGGCATCAACAACAAATAAAGTTTCAACTGGATTGAGCAATTGATGCAAAGAGCTAATCTCTTGCATCATGGCTTCATCAATACCTAGGCGACCGGCCGTGTCGACGATGAGGATATCGTGATAGTGGCGTTTTGCCCAATCGAGTGCATCTTTAGCAATATCGCTAGGTTTTTGATTTTCAGAGCTAGGGAAAAATTCTGCGCCGGCTTGTTCCGTGACTGTTTTTAACTGAGCGATAGCCGCTGGACGATAGACGTCACAAGAGACAGTTAATACTTTTTTCTTTTGTGTTTCTTTTAGCCATTTAGCTAATTTACCGACTGACGTTGTTTTACCGGCACCTTGTAGGCCGGCCATCAAGATAATGGCAGGAGGTTGAGCCGCTAAATTGAGTTTTCCAGCTGTTGGATCGCCCATAATGGCAACCAACTCTTTTTGTACAACGCTAACGAGTGCTTGTCCCGGATTTAAGCTATCAAGTACTTCTACACCAAGCGCTTTTTCTTTAATATTGGTGATAAGTTCTTTGATGACAGGTAAAGCAACGTCTGCCTCTAAAAGGGCTAGACGTACTTCGCGAAGCATGTCGGCGGTATTGGCCTCGGTTAATCTGGCCTGGCCTCGCATGGTTTTAACCACACGACTTAAACGGTCTGTTAGATTTTGGAACATATGAGCATTAAACTGTAGATATGAATATTTTAGGTCACCCTAGCCTTGCATGGTTATCTGCCACCCTATATTTCCTGTTTTTTTGGCAGGAAGTGAGGTTTTATAGCCAAAAAGATGCCTCTAAAGACGCTACTTCCCATGGTTCATTGGCGGTGACGGGGTCGCAGTGGTTACTTTTGCCACTTTTAATTTTGCATGGCTATATCTTGCATGAGTCTATTTTTACAGTTGCTGGATTCATTTTTGGATTTGCTCAGGCCTTATCGATGATGGCTTGGATTGGCGTTTGTTTCTTTTGGGTTGAAAGTTGGTATTTGCCGATGCGAGGGTTAAAGGCATTCATCTTGTTAGCAGCAGGTGTCTGCAGCTTATTACCCATTATTTTTGAGGGTTATGTTTTATCTTCTAGAGCAGTGGATGACCCATGGTTTAGAAGTCATTTCATTGTGGCTAACTGCGCGTATGGTTTATTAAGTTTGGCAGCCTTGCATGCTATTTTGATGCATTGGCAAGATAGATATTTGCATAAGAGTAAGCAGTCTGGCTTGTTATCAGAGTGGGTCAGTCGCTTGCCTCCGTTAATGACCATGGAAAAGATTTTGTTTAGGATTTTGACCGTTGGCTTTACTTTATTAACACTCACTGTTTTTTCTGGCCTCTTCTTTAGCCAGACTTTATTTGGCAAAGCTTTGTTTTTTGACCATAAAACCATTTTTGGCATTTTGTCTTGGTTGATGTTTGCTGGTTTATTAATTGCCCGTCAACGTATTGGTTTGCGTGGCTTAACAGCAATACGTTGGGTATTAGGTTCTTTCGCTATGTTGTTATTGGCTTATGTAGGCAGCCGCTTTGTCATTGAGGTTTTGTTACAGCGATGAAATGGTTGTTATTTGCCATCATCATGGCGGGGCTCATTATTTGGTGGCGTACAGCGCATATTGAACAAAACAATCGTTCAACTGCTAAGCCCAACCCAAAACCTAAAACTCACACAACTCCTAAATTGATGTCGCAATGCCCATTTTGCGGATTGCGTTTTCCAAGTGATGAGGGAGTAGGTAACTATTGTTCCATCGCGCATAAGAAAGCAATTGATGCCAAAGGTTGGTGGGGTGAGGCAGAGTGGGTGCCATCGCCTAATTATGATGAGCGACCTAGTCATATGCCAGTTGAATTGGTATTGGTGCATCACATTAGTTTGCCTCCAGGACAATTTACTGGAAATTACATCGCTGATTTTTTCCAAAATAAGCTCAACCCTAAGGAGCATCCTTATTTTGAGTCGATTGCAGATCGGCAAGTATCTAGCCACTTTTTGATTCGTAGGAATGGCCAAGTTCAGCAATTTGTCTCAGCTAATCATCGTGCTTGGCATGCGGGAGTGTCAGATTTCTTTGGGCGAGAGCGTTGTAACGACTTTTCAATTGGCATTGAATTAGAGGGAACAGATGATTTGCCGTTTCAGCCAGCTCAATACACTTCGCTAAGAGAGTTGGTTTTTGCTTTAAAAAAGGTATACCCAGTAGTAGCTTTTGCGGGACATAGTGACGTGGCTCCTGGTAGAAAAACCGACCCTGGAATTCACTTTGATTGGCAATTATTTGCCAAATTAGCTGACATTTCTGAAAAAGAAATGCCTTACGGTACTCAAAAAAGATAGTCTAAGTTTTATTCAACTTAATATGTAAGTGTTTACTAACTATTTAAGCTAAGCCCTGCTTGGGCGCTGAAAAATACCCCTAAAAAAGTGCATTTTTTATCCCTAAATTAGGGATTTCGATAGGTATTTATTTGCAAAAAATGCTTATCAAAAACACTAGAAATATCCTATACTTAGTACCGTTGTCGCAAATGAAACACTAAATCTAGTGTTATCGGTAGCGAATAGCCGTTGCCTTACCCCATAAAAATTGTAGTTTTGCTTAATTAATACATATATATAGATATAGGAGTTCTAATGTCCTACGCAGACCCACAAGCCGCTGGCCAAACACCAAGCCCTTTTGCAGGCCAACCTGCAGGTCAAGTTAGTCAAGATCCATCAGCTAATTTTGTTGCTGGTGGAGTAGGTGGTTCAAGTGCCACTTTGTTGTCAGATTACAAAATCATCCGTCGTAACGGTTCAGTGGTGGCATTTGAGCCATCAAAAATTGCGATTGCAGTAACAAAAGCATTTTTGGCAGTTAATGGTGGCCAAGGTGCTGCTTCTGCTCGTGTACGTGAGCAAGTAGAACAGTTAACGCAAGTGGTGGTTCGTGCTTTATTGCGTAGTCGTCCTAATGGCGGCACATTCCACATTGAAGATATTCAAGACCAAGTTGAATTAGCTTTGATGCGTAGCGGTGAGCATAACGTGGCTCGTGCTTATGTTCTTTATCGTGAAAAACGTAACCAAGAACGTGCAGCTATGTCTGCTGCACAAGCGGCAGCGCCTCAGTTAGTTGAGCATCCTGGTTTAAATGTGACCGATAACGGCGTATTAAAGCCATTGGATATGGTTGCGTTGCAAATGGTGATTCAGTCAGCTTGTGAAGGTTTGGGTGATGCGGTTAATGCTGAGCCAATCATCAAAGAAACGATTAAGAATTTGTACGAAGGCGTGCCAATGGCTCAAGTCTATGACTCAGCTATTTTGGCTTCACGTACTTTGATTGAAAAAGATCCTGCTTATAGCCAAGTAACTGCACGTATTTTGATGCACACCATCCGTAAAGAAATTTTGGGTCGTGAAGTGCCTCAAGCAGCTATGCCTGCTGAATATGTGAACTATTTCCCGCAATTTATTAAAAAAGGCGTGGATGCTGAGTTATTGGATCAAAAACTATTAAGTTTTGACCTAGTGAAGCTTGGTTCAGCACTTAAAGCAGAACGTGATTTGCAATTTAACTACCTTGGTTTACAAACTTTGTATGACCGTTATTTCTTGCATATCGAAGATCACCGCATCGAAATGCCACAGGCTTTCTTTATGCGTGTGGCGATGGGCTTGGCTCTTAATGAAGTTAACCGTGAAGCGCGTGCGATTGAGTTCTATGAAATTCTTTCGACATTCGATTTCATGTCAAGCACGCCAACATTGTTTAACTCTGCAACATTGCGTTCACAGTTATCTAGCTGCTACTTAACAACGATTCCAGATGATTTAGATGGCATCTATGAAGGCTTGAAAGAAAATGCCTTGTTGTCTAAGTTTGCTGGTGGTTTGGGTAATGACTGGACAAGCGTTCGTGCCTTAGGTAGCCATATCAAAGGTACGAATGGTAAGTCGCAAGGTGTTGTGCCATTCCTAAAAGTGGTGAATGACACAGCTGTTGCAGTTAACCAAGGCGGTAAACGTAAGGGCGCCGTATGTGCTTACTTAGAAACATGGCACTTAGACGTTGAAGAATTCTTAGAATTGCGTAAGAACACGGGTGATGATCGTCGCCGTACGCATGATATGAACACAGCAAACTGGATTCCTGACCTATTTATGAAGCGCGTGATGGAAAACGGTGAGTGGACCTTGTTTACACCATCAACATGCCCTGATTTACATGAGAAGTTTGGTGCTGAATTTGAAAAAGCTTACTTAGCTTACGAACAAAAAGCGGCTAATGGTGAATTAAAGCCATTTAAGAAGGTAAGAGCTCTAGAAATGTGGCGCAAGATGTTAGGCATGTTGTTTGAAACAGGCCACCCATGGATCACATTCAAGGATCCATGTAACGTGCGTAGCCCACAACAGCACGTTGGTGTTGTTCACTCATCTAACTTGTGTACAGAAATCACATTAAATACTAATGAGTCAGAAATTGCTGTTTGTAACTTGGGTTCAGTGAACTTGGCTGTTCACTTGAAGAATGATGCAAGCGGTAAGTTGGTGTTAGACCACGAAAAACTCCAAAAAACGATTCGTACAGCGATGCGTATGTTGGATAACGTGATTGATATTAACTACTATGCCGTAGCTAAAGCACGTAATTCAAACTTGAAACACCGTCCGGTGGGTATGGGCATCATGGGCTTCCAGGATTGCTTACATATGCTACGTATTCCTTACGCTAGTGAAGCAGCGGTTCAATTTGCAGACGAGTCTATGGAAGCAGTTTGTTACTACGCTTACTTAGCTTCTACAGAGCTAGCAGAAGAGCGCGGTACTTATGCAACTTATAAAGGCTCATTATGGGATCAAGGCATCCTGCCACAGGATTCAGTGAAGTTATTGGCTGAGCAACGTGGTGGCTATGTAGAAGTAGACATGTCTTCTAAGATGGATTGGACGCCTGTACGTAATCGTATTAAACAATTCGGTATGCGTAACTCAAACTGCGTGGCGATTGCTCCAACAGCAACCATCTCGAACATTATTGGTGTTTCAGCATGTATCGAGCCAACTTATCAGAACTTGTTCGTGAAATCGAACCTTTCTGGTGAATTTACAGTCGTAAATGACTATTTGGTGCGTGATTTGAAGGCTCGTGGTCTTTGGGATGAAGTCATGATTGCTGATTTGAAGTATTTTGATGGTTCATTGTCAAAGATTGATCGTGCCCCACAAGATTTACGTGATTTGTATGCAACTGCCTTTGAGGTTGAGCCAATGTGGTTAGTTGAAGCGGCTTCACGTCGTCAAAAATGGATTGACCAAGCTCAGTCATTAAATATCTATATGGCCGGTGCTTCTGGTAAGAAGTTGGATGACACATATAAGTTGGCATGGTTACGTGGCTTAAAGACTACTTACTATTTGCGCACGATTTCAGCAACTCACGTTGAGAAATCAACCGTGAAGAGTGGTGCGTTGAATGCCGTTTCAAATGGAGAGCCAACTTTATCTGCGGCCCCTGCAGTTGAAGCGGACGGTCCAGTTTGCACAATGCGTCCAGGAGATCCTGGATTTGACGAGTGCGAAGCTTGCCAGTAATTATTAAGTAGTTAAAAGTACTTGAGAACAGAAAGTTCGGAGAAAAATTATGTTGAATTGGGATGAAGAAACCCCAGCAGCGCCGTTAAGTAAACCCGCACCGGTGGTAACACCGGCTGCGGCAGTTGAAAGCAATTTATTGCCAAATCGTCCAATGCCTATGCCAACGGCATCAGCTTTTGCACCTGCAGCAACAGCAACTGCTGAAAATGCTGCGGAGCGTCGAGTTAACGTTGCTGATAAGAGAATTATTAATGGTTCAACGGATGTGAACCAATTGGTGCCATTTAAATATAAGTGGGCGTGGGAAAAGTATCTAGCTGGTTGTGCTAACCACTGGATGCCTCAAGAAATTAATATGACGCGTGATATTGCTCTTTGGAAGGACCCAAATGGGTTGACCGAAGATGAGCGCCGCATTATTAAACGTAACTTGGGATTTTTCGTTACAGCTGACTCATTGGCAGCCAATAATATTGTTTTGGGAACATATCGCCAGATTACAGCCCCAGAATGTCGCCAATATTTATTGCGTCAGGCTTTTGAAGAAGCGATTCATACCCATGCTTACCAATATATTGTGGAATCTTTGGGCCTTGATCAGGCAGAAATCTTCAATGCATACCATGAAGTGCCATCTATTCGCGATAAAGATGAGTTTTTGATTCCATTTATTGATGTTTTGACTGATCCATCTTTCAAAACAGGCACGATGGAGAGTGATCAGAAGCTGTTGCGTTCACTCATTGTGTTTGCTTGCATCATGGAAGGTTTGTTCTTCTATGTTGGTTTTACGCAAATTCTTGCGATGGGTCGTCAAAATAAAATGACCGGTGCAGCAGAGCAATATCAATACATCTTGCGCGATGAATCTCTTCACTGCAATTTTGGTATCGATATGATCAACCAAATTAAATTGGAGAACCCACATTTATGGACTCCAGAATTTAAAGATGAGTTGCGTGGCTTATTTGAAAAAGCTGTTGAGCTTGAGTACCGTTATGCTGAAGACACCATGCCACGTGGGGTTCTAGGACTTAACGCACCAATGTTCAAAGGTTACCTCCGTTACATTTGTAACCGTCGTTGCATGCAGATCGGACTTGAAGCCATGTTCCCGAATGAAGAAAATCCATTCCCATGGATGAGTGAAATGATTGACTTGAAGAAAGAAAGAAACTTCTTTGAGACACGCGTGATTGAATATCAAACTGGTGGTGCGTTGAACTGGGAGTAATTTTTTTTAATATTTTTGATGACAACGCATCTCTTAAGTTGTACTATCACGAAAGTTATGAACATTAGGAGAAAGAACTGTTGAGTAGTTATAGACAACAACGCGGATTAAAACCCCAAACTCTGAATCATCAGAGTGAGTTGTTATCTGTTTCTTTTGATGGTTCGAAACATTTCTCTAACTCATTTAAAAAGCCGTTGCCTTTAAAGGTTGCGGCTTTTTTTTCAGGATTCATTAGCATGCGACGTGAAGTGAGTGGCGTGCCGATGAATGGCTCGCTCACACGAAATTGGTGTGGTCGGGTCTCTTTAATCAGTAAATCACTCTCACGTGAAGGAGTTTAATTATGGCAACTGCCAAGAAACCTGCTGCAAAGAAACCAGCTGCTAAGAAAGTAGCTGCTAAGAAACCAGCTGCTAAGAAAGTAGCTGCTAAAAAGCCTGCTGCTAAGAAAGTAGCTGCTAAGAAGCCTGCTGCTAAAAAAGTAGCTGCTAAAAAGCCTGCTGCTAAGAAAGTAGCTGCTAAGAAGCCTGCTGCTAAAAAAGTAGCTGCTAAAAAGCCTGCTGCTAAGAAAGTAGCTGCTAAGAAGCCTGCTGCTAAAAAACCAGCTGCTAAAAAAGCTGTTAAAAAAGTAGTAAAAAAAAAGTAAGTAAGCCAGTTGCTGCCAAAAAACCGGCAGCATCTAAAAAGCCAGCTGCTAAAGCTGCCCCAGCTTCTAAAGCTAAGACAGTTTTGAATCCAGCAGCTGCTTGGCCTTTCCCAACAGGTTCACGCCCTTAATTTATTAAGAGCTGGTTCCTAAAAGGAAACAAACCCGCTAAAGTTTCGGCTCTAGCGGGTTTTTTATTGTCTTAAATAAGTTAAAAGCTGTAATTAAATGCTTTTTTGAATTGAGATTGAATCTCTTCTAATGAAGGTTGGTGATTTTGAGGACCTTGGCTAGCAATTTTGATGGAACCCATTAAGCTAGCAAGTCGGCCTGTGGTCTCCCAGTCGAAGCCTTGTTCTAAACCAAAGAGCAATCCGCCTCGGAAAGCATCACCGCAACCAGTTGGATCGATAGCTTTTTCAACTGGAACTACTGGAATATCAATTTTCTTACCTTTTGTATGTACTTCTGCGCCTTGAGACCCTTTAGTCACAATTAAAGCTTCCACTCTTTCAGAAATTTCCTTCAAGCTAAGCCCTGTTCTTTGCGAAAGCATCTCACCCTCGTAGTCATTGACTGCTACATAAGTTGCTTGCTCAATAAAACCAAGTAAATCTTTGCCATCGAACATAGGGAGTCCTTGGCCTGGGTCAAAAATGAAATCAATCTTGGCATCTGCTAATTGTTGGCAGTGTTCAATCATGCCTTGTCTTCCATCTGGGGCAACAATGGCAATTTTTGGAATATTGAATTGCTTAGATTGGCGATGAGACACCACATCAGCTACTCGATTAAGGTGAGACTCACTCATGGCGCCAGGGTGAAACGCTGTAATTTGGTTGTTATCACGATCGGTTGTGATCATGGCTTGAGCTGTAAATGCTTCGGGAAACTCTCTAATATGATCAGCAGAGATGTCATATTTGGCTAATTGGTCATAGTAAGAGCCAGCATCACCACCAACGGTGGCCATAATCACCGGCTCACCACCCAAAAGCTTCAAGTTATAAGCAATATTTCCTGCACATCCGCCAAATTCACGGCGCATACTAGGCACCAAAAATGCCACATTCAGAATATGAATTTGATCAGCAAGAATTTGATCTTGAAAGCGACCCTCAAAAGACATGATGGTGTCGTATGCAATCGATCCGCAAATTAGGCTAGACATAAATTTCCTTAAAAACTATTTAATAGGTGATAGTAGGTGTTAGTGCGGATACAGTATGCGTATACGGTAGCCAGCAGATTCTTCTGGAAGAGTTAAATTGATATTGCTTGATATCTCAGATTTACCAAGAGCACCTTGGCTTATTTTTTCAGGAGATGAACCTAAATCATCTGGTAACCAATTATTGGGAGTAATGAGTTGTTGTGCGATAACAACATCATTTGCATCAGTAACTGATAGCTCAATCGATGGCCAGGCTACTGTAACAGCCAATTTATTTCTGATTTGAAGTTGTAACTGACTTTGTTTGGCATGACCAATCTGAAGATTAGCAAATTCAATGGCCCAAGCTGAGAAATCTTCGATAGGAATATCTTGGCAAGGTAAATACCCGCAAATACTTTCATCGACATAGGTAAATGCCGTTTGCAAAGAGCTCTGAACACTTTCTGGGGATTTTGCAACCAAGTGTTTGATGGCATTTCGACCTAAATAACTCACTTGAATGAGTAGTAACAAGCTTAATAGAACAGCTGCAGCCACTCCAACCCATAAAGGTTGGGCATCTTCTCTTTTATTTAGAGTTTTTTTTTGAGCCGATGGATTTAAACCATTCTCTTGACTAGTCAGTTGGCCGGTTAAGCAAACCCAACCATCACACTCGCGCCAAATGTGTAATTTGAGCCATGGTTGATAAGTGGCTATAACTTCTTCTGCTTGTCTAGCCAAAATGCCAGAGAGAACAATATGACCATTGGGTGCAATTCGTTGGCATAAAGCTGGAGCTAAAACTTGCAAAGGATTAGCCAAGATATTGGCAACTACAACGTCGTGTTGGCTATCTGCTTGATCTTCTTCAGGTAAATAAAAATCAACAGAGACTTCATTGCGGAGCGCATTATCTTTAGCGGAGATAACTGCTTGTGGATCAATGTCTACGCCTATGGCAGGACCGCAACCAAGACGTTTTGCGGCAATGGCCAAAATACCTGAGCCACATCCGTAATCTAATAAAGTTTTAGAAGCTAAATCAGGATGTTCTTCTAGCCATTGCATACACAATTTGGTGGTCGGATGACTACCTGTGCCAAAAGCCAGTCCTGGATCAACTGCTAGACAAACAGCGTTAGGATCGTTGGGGGCTTCATGCCATGAAGGCACTACCCATAAACGTTGACCGACTTGTATGGGGTCAAACTGAGATTGGGTTAATCGCACCCAGTCTTGTTCTTCAACGGATCTTTCCACTGGAGGATCAATTGGAAAGCCAGCTTCTTTTAGTTCGCTAAGTATTTCATGAGCATTGAGGCCTTGCTCGTCGAATAGGGCAACCACTTCGGATTTTTCCCAGGCATTGCGATCAGGTATTAAGCCTGGCTCACCATATAGGGGTTTTTCTTGTTCAGTATCTGCTGCCGCATCACTGACGGAAATAGATAAGGACCCTAGTTCCATGAGGGCATCCCCGAGGCTCTCTGCAAGATCCTCGGGTACTGTAAAAACTAATTCACGAAATGCCATGGCTTTAAATAACTCAGTAATTAAGTAATCGGTAGCGATTACTTAGCGTTACCACGGCGTGAAGCCGCTTGTTCTTCTAGTTTGTGCTCAAGATAGTGAATGCTTGTGCCACCAATTTCAAACTTAGGATCTAACATCAGCTCACGGTGAAGTGGCACATTTGTCAAAATGCCATCAATCGCAACTTCAGATAGAGCAATGCGCATACGGCGAATCGCTTGTTCACGTGTTGCACCGTAAGCAATTAATTTACCGATCATTGAGTCATAAGTTGGAGGTACAAAGTAACCAGCGTAAGCGTGTGAGTCAACGCGGATGCCAGGACCGCCTGGCATATGCCATGACTGAATACGTCCTGGGCTTGGCATGAACTTCACTGGATCTTCTGCGTTGATACGACATTCAATGGCGTGGCCTTTGAATTCGATATCTTTTTGGCGGAAAGCTAGTTTTTCGCCAGCAGCAATTAGGATTTGCTGTTGAACGATATCAATACCAGTAATTAATTCTGTTACGGGGTGTTCCACTTGAACGCGAGTATTCATTTCAATGAAATAAAACTCATCGTTTTCATACAAGAATTCAAATGTACCGGCACCGCGATAGCCAATTTTGCGGCAAGCTTCAGCGCAACGTTCGCCAATTTTGGCAATTAAACGACGATCAATGCCTGGTGCAGGCGCTTCTTCAATCACTTTTTGGTGGCGACGTTGCATGGAGCAGTCACGTTCACCTAAATAAACAGCATTCTTGTGTGTGTCAGCAAGAATTTGAATCTCTACGTGACGAGGATTTTCTAAGAATTTCTCTAAGTACACCTCTGGGTTGCCGAAAGCGCGACCAGCTTCTTCGCGAGTCATATTCACAGCGTTCAATAGGTGAGCTTCTGTATGTACAACACGCATACCGCGACCACCGCCACCGCCGGCAGCTTTAATAATGACTGGGTAACCTACTTTTTTAGCAGTCGCTAGAATTTCTTTTGGATTGTCCGGTAGAGCACCTTCAGAACCTGGTACGCATGGCACACCAGATCTAATCATGGCTTGTTTAGCTGAAACCTTATCACCCATGATGCGGATAGATTCCGCTGTTGGGCCGATAAAGGCAAAACCAGATTTTTCTACGCGTTCAGCAAAGTCAGCATTTTCAGATAAGAAACCATAGCCAGGGTGAATTGCTTGCGCATCGGTTACTTCAGCCGCTGAAATAATCGCAGGCATATTCAAGTAACTCAGTGCTGATGGAGCTGGTCCAATACAAACTGCTTCATCCGCTAATTTCACATATTTAGCATCGCGGTCGGCTTCAGAGAAAACCACCACAGTCTTGATGCCCATTTCGCGGCAAGCGCGTTGAATACGCAGCGCAATTTCGCCACGGTTGGCGATAAGGATTTTTTCAAACATCCGGGAACCTCTTTAATTAACCAATAATAAAAAGAGCTTGACCGAACTCAACACCTTGGCCGTTCTCGCAAAGAATTTCTTTAACTACACCAGATTTATCAGATTCAATTTCATTAAGAAGTTTCATCGCTTCAATAATGCAAAGTGTTTGACCTTCTTTAACTGTATCGCCAATTTTTACAAATGCGTCTGCACCTGGCGTTGGTGAACGGTAGAAAGTTCCTACCATTGGAGATTTCACTGCATGACCGGCAGGAGCAGCAGGCGCAGCTTCAACTGGAGCTGCTGGGGCAGCGGCTACAGGAGCTGCTGGAGCCGCTGGAGCTGGTGCATAAATTGGTTGAGCTGGAGCTACTGCGATAGGGGCTGGGTTCTTAACGATGCGAACTTTATCTTCGCCTTCTGTAACCTCTAGTTCTGAAACGCCAGATTCGGCTACTAAATCGATCAAAGTTTTAAGTTTTCGTAAGTCCATGATTACCTTCCTATTGTTTTTTACTTGGATGAGAGTATAGCGCTATCTAGCCACGATTTGAGCTCATCTTCGGTTATTTTGCCTAATTTTGTCTTTTTGATGACACCTTTTTCATCGATAAGCACGGTAAAAGGCAGGCCTCCGCTTGGATTTCCCATGTTTTTTGCCCAATTAACGCCATTTATAGGGTTGACCGTCACGGGATAGTTGACAGGTGTTTTTGAGAGAAATTCGCGAATATTAGATGGTGAATCGACTCCAATGCCGACAAATAGAACATTTTTATCTTGATATAGTCCAGACATCTTCGCTAGTGTAGGCATTTCTTCGACGCAAGGTGGGCACCATGATGCCCAGTAATTAAGCACCAAAATCTTGTTTCTCCACTCTTGGGTGTTATGAGTAACTCCTGTTGGAGATTTCAATTCTTCCTTAAAAAAGGCTTCAACCACCTGATCGTTGGCAGCAGTTGTTCTATATTTGAAGCTAGATAGACCCACACCAAGTGCGCCAGCCATTAATCCAACTATTACTAGTAAACCCCATTGGCGTTTATTCACAATCTTTCTTTCTGTTTTTCAATAATTTGGCTTATTTTGCACCCATCATTGGATAAAATCTTGCTATGCATCTTCATATTCTAGGTATTTGCGGTACTTTTATGGGCGGAATTGCCGCCATCGCACGTCAGGCTGGTCATAAAGTGACAGGTTGTGACGCCAATGTTTATCCCCCGATGAGCACTCAGTTAGAGGCTCAAGGCATTGAACTGATCGAAGGTTTCTCACCGGATCAAATCAATCTTCAGCCAGATCTCTTCATTATTGGTAATGTGGTGTCTCGTGGCAATCCTTTGATGGAAGCCATTTTGGATCAAGGCTTACCTTATCAGTCGGGGCCTCAGTGGTTAGGTGAACAAGTTTTACAAGGTAAGCATGTTTTAGCTGTTGCTGGAACACACGGTAAAACCACCACAACGGCTATGTTGACTTGGATTCTGCAGGCGAATGGTTTGGAGCCTGGTTATTTAATTGGTGGAGTGCCTAATAATTTTGACGTATCGGCGCGGTTGGGTAGCAAAGTGCCAACAGCCAATGCCCATTATTTTGTGATTGAGGCGGATGAGTACGATACGGCTTTCTTTGATAAGCGTAGCAAATTTGTACATTACAGACCGCGTACAGCGATTTTGAATAACCTGGAATTTGATCACGCTGATATTTTTGCTGATATTACGGCCATTGAGACTCAGTTTCATCACTTGGTACGTACAGTGCCAAGTTCTGGTTGTTTGGTCGTAAATGCTGCTGAAGAAAGTTTAGAGCGTGTTCTAAAAAGAGGCTGTTGGTCGATTGCAGAGAAGTTCGGAGCATCTGCTGGGATTGATTGGGCCTTAGAAGATACCCAGGCTGATGGCTTTAAGGTTTTTTATAAAAATAACGAAGTTGCCGAAGTTGTTTGGGATCAAGATGCATCAGTGACTGGTCGTCACAACCAACTAAATGCCCTAGCTGCGATTGCCGCTGCTCACCATATTGGGGTGTCACCTAAAGAGGCCGCCACAGCTTTAGGCTCTTTTAAGAATGTGAAGCGTCGAATGGAAGTGATTGGCCGAGTAAATGGCATCACGATTTATGACGATTTTGCGCACCACCCAACAGCGATTACTACTACTGTGGATGGTTTGCGCCGACGTATTGGTCGCGAGCCTGGAACACGTTTGTTGGCTGTATTGGAACCTCGTTCAAATACGATGAAGCTAGGTGTGATGAAAAGCCAGCTACCTGACAGCTTGAGAGATGCAGATTTGGTATTTGGTTATGGTGCTCTGGAAGGTAAAGATGCATTAGGTTGGGATCTTGGAGAATCTTTAGCTCCATTGGGAAGCAAAGCTCAAGCTTTTAATGATTTAAATCAGTTGATAGAGGCCGTAAAACAGCAAGCAAAACCTGGAGACCACATTTTGGTGATGAGTAATGGTGGTTTTGGTGGTGTGCATAAAAAGCTTTTAGAGCAACTGAAATAATCAACAAAAAGCTAAAAAAATAAATCAAACCAAAATAAAACACACCAAAGAAACAAAGCAAAAAATAACCAATTTAGAAAATAACTAACTTAAAAGAGACAGCAATGACTAATCCTGCAAAGCGTTTAGAAAATAAAATTTGCATTATTACCGGCGCCGCTAATGGCATTGGTTTCGCAACAGCGCAGAAATTTTCTGATGAAGGTGCTTTGGCCATTATTTGCGATATGAACCAGGAGCAGGTCGATGCTGCTGTGAAAAAAATCGTGGATGCCGGTGGTCGCGCAGAAGGATATGTTTTAAATGTCACAGATAGAGCGAGCATTGATTTAGTAGTTGCTGCATTAATAGCTCGCCATGGCCACATTGATGTATTAATTAATAATGCCGGCATTACCAAAGATGCACGCTTGGTAAATATGACTGAACAACAGTTTGATGCGGTGATAGATGTTAATTTAAAAGGTGTATTTAATTGCACTCAAGCCGTGGTACCTCATATGTTGAAAGCCGGTAAGGGTTCTATTGTGAGCGCTTCTAGCGTGGTGGGTTTGTACGGCAATTTTGGCCAAACAAATTATGCTGCTACTAAATTTGGTGTGATTGGTATGACTATGACTTGGGCCCGCGAATTAGGCCCTAAAGGCATACGTGTTAATGCTGTATGCCCAGGTTTTGTTGAAACAGGTATTTTGGCAACGATTCCTGAAGATGTGCTCAAGGGAATGCAAGAGCGTTCTTGGCTGCGTCGTTTAGGGCAGCCCAAAGAGCTAGCAAATGTTTACGCATTCTTGGCTAGTGATGAATCTAGTTATATCAATGGTATTGCACTAGAAGCTAGCGGCGGGATTTCACTCTGATGCATTTGTTGCATGAAGAAGGTGGTGAGATCAAAGTTGCCACACTGTTATCCGGCGACGTGAACTCTGAAAAAGAGGCTTTAGCTGTTGAAACCTTGGGTGGTAAGCGGGGTAAATTGAAGTCTAAAGATGTTTGGCTTCAGTTTGATCACGCGCAGCCAGTTCAAATGTTGGAAGAAGCGCAAAATTTTGCAAAAGAAATTGATTTAGATTTTCTTTGGGAGTGTGCAGGCCCAACCGAGTTTAATTTTTTAGATTTAGCTAAAGAATATTTTGGTGAATCATCCGATGTCACCCAAAAAACGAGTTTAGCCATGGCGCTTCAGGGTGCGCCTATTTATTTTAGGCGCAAAGGAAGAGGTCAGTTTTTGCGAGCACCCGAGGAGCAGCTCAAGGCGGCTTTGCTTGCTGTAGAGAAGAAGAAATTAGAGTTAGCCAAGCAAGAGCAATGGGAAACTGATTTGAAACAAGGTCAGTTGCCAGCAGAAATGGCCTCACAAGTTAATGCTCTGTTATTTGCCCCTGATAAAAATACGACTGCCTACAAAGCAGTTACAAATGCTAGCCAAGGTTTGAAAGGCGGTATTGCCGAGTTGTTGTTGAAGTGTGGGGTATTAGATTCCGCCTTGGCCTATCACGAAGGTAAATTTTTAAAAGAGCATTTCCCTAAAGGAACGGGTTTCCAAGTGGCATTGCAAGCGAGTGAGCAAGCAGCTTGGGATGAGGCATTAGAAAAATTACCAGTCGCTCAAGTAGAGGCGTTCTCTATCGATGATGCGACGACAACAGAGATTGATGATGCGTTCTCCGTCACTCCTATTCATGATGAAACTCTAGGTTCACTATTTAAAGTTGGTGTTCATATTGCTGCACCTGGTTTGGCTATTCATCGCGCTGGTGAATTAGATACGATTGCACGGCAGAGATTGTCGACGGTGTATTACCCAGGCGGTAAGATCACCATGCTCCCTGATCATGTGATTGATATTTTTTCATTGCATGCTGCAAAAGACGTCACTGAAACTAAGCCATTGAGGCCAGCAGTTTCTTTATATGTCACGATTGATGCAAGTGGTGTGCCTATTGCCGAAGGTGAGTATGCGCCAGCAACCAAAGTTGAGCGTATTCCAATGGGGGCCAACTTACGTTTAGATGATTTAGAGCATCTAGTTACGGAAGATGCACTTTTATCAGAGAACAACAATCAGAACCTGCCGTATCAAAAAGAGTTGGCTTTATTGTGGCGCGCAGCACAACAGTTGCATGCAAAACGACAAGAACAACGTGTGGCAAATGGATTGCGTGCTGAAGCATTGGGTTTACCAGACCCTCAAGCCTTGGCTAAAGACTTTAATTTCAAGGTCATGGAAGGTGTTGTTGAGATTGCTCCTCGCCAACGAGGCTCGATCATGGATTCGATTGTGGCTGAGTGGATGATTTTCTGTAATAGCACTTGGGGTAATCAATTAGCGACACAAAGTGTTCCAGGTATTTACCGGACACAAAAAGGTTGGGGCCCTCAGCGCACGCGTATGCAAACGATGCCTGGTCCTCATGAGGGCTTGGGCGTTGAAAATTATGCTTGGTGCACCTCGCCCTTAAGACGTTATGTTGACTTGGTCAATCAGTGGCAACTGATTGCCATGGCTCAGCATGGTGTAACAGCTAAATTGGTCGCACCATTTAAGCCTAAAGATGCTGATTTAATGGCTATTGCTGCAGACTTTGATGGTACTTATGCAGCTTACGGAGATCACCAGAATCAATTAGAGCGATATTGGTGTTTGCAGTATTTAAAACAGCAAGGTCTGCCATGGCGTGGCGTAGTGAGACATTTAAAAGATGGTCAAGCACGAGTAGAACCTATACCGTTACGTTTAACGGTGCCTGAATTGGCAGATCAAGCTAGAGGGGCAAGAGCTGAAGTTGAAGTGATTGATATTGATCCTTTAATGTTAGAAGCCAGTGTGCGTTATCTTGGTTTGATTGATAGCACGGGATCTGAGATAGAAGAGTTGGATGCCGAAGAAGTGAAAGTTACTCCTGATAGCGGTGTGCAGGTTGATGAACCTAAAGCATAAAAATCTATCGGCCATCGCTTGGCAATGGAAGCAACCTATTGTTTATGCATTAGGGCTATCGCTCGTGCTGCATATTATTTTCTTAGGCGTGAAGTGGCATCAGGAAGATGAAAAATCACGCCGTTTAAAAACACCGCTAAGCGTTGTCTTGGTTAATGCTAATAGTTCTAAAGAGCCTATCAATGCGAAACGTTTAGCTCAAGCAGATTTAAATGGTGGTGGTGAATTAAAAGATGTTCACGCTAGTGCATTGCGGCGCGCCGATCCTCAATTGGCTAATCAGTTGGAGAAAATGCAGGCAGAGCAAAAGCGTTTACTCTCTCAAATCAAAAATGGGCGTTTGAATGATCAGAGTACGTTAAATAATCAAAGTTCTCAGTCTCAAAAAGAATCTAACCCCTTAGAAGCCGAGATTGCGAAACGTATTCAGAAAGATGGTCAACAGCCAAGGCGTTCTGTGGTGACAGCCACTAGTGCTAAGTCGGTTGTTTTCGCACATTACTATGATGCGATGCGCAAACAAATAGAGGCGTATGGCACAACACACTTCCCACGGGTTCAAGGTAAAGCTTTATATGGCAGCGTGGTATTCATGGTTAGTGTGGATCAGCAGGGTCGCTTAACAAAAGACGGCATTTCTATCATGAAGTCCTCCGGTAATCAGGAGTTGGATCGACAAGCTGTCGCGATTATTCGCTCAGCTGCACCATTTGGCCGTTTTACGGATCGCATGAGAAAGCAAATTGATATTTTGGATTGGGTATCTACCTTTGAATTTACCCGTGAAGGTGCTGAGCTTAAGTAGTTTTGGTGAAGCTAACCCAAGCAAAATCCACTTTAAAGACCTTACAATTAATTAAACGTTTACTAATATTTGCATGAATACACCAATAGTTGATCAAGTTAATCCACACGATTACCCAGGTAAAGATGTTTATACGGTCATAGGACATCCTATTGCCCATAGTCGCTCGCCCATTATTCACATGACCTTTGCTAAGCAGGCTGATGAGCCTATTTATTACGGGCGTATTTTTGCTGAGTTGGATCAATTTAAGCAAAAGGCAACGGAGTTTTTCGCTCGTGGCGGTAAGGGTATGAATATTACGGTGCCATTTAAGCTAGAGGCTTATGAATTAGGTCAAAAGAAAACGCCTCGTGCTGAATTAGCTAAAGCTGCTAATGTGCTTTGGATGAAAGATGGTGTCTTGTGGTGTGATAACACAGATGGCATTGGCTTGATTTTGGATTTAAAGCGTTTATTAAAAGAGCAAGGACAAGTATTGGCTGGTGCTAAGGTTCTAATTTTAGGTGCTGGCGGAGCTGCTCAAGGAGTCGTTGCACCTTTGATGGATGAGGGCGTGACAGATTTATCTTTAGCAAACAGAACGTTTTCTAAAGCAGAGCAAATGGCTCAACAATTCCCATCACTCAAACCCATTCAGATGGAAGATTTAGGCAAGCTTCCAGATAATCAAAAATTTGATTTAATTATTAATGCCACGGCAACTGGTTTAGGTGATACCTCGCCAATTAGCAAAGATGTATTGGATAAACTACTTCATCCAGCATCCATTGTTTACGATATGGTTTATGGCAAAGAGACGCGTTTTATGAAAGATGCTACTGAGTTAGGTATTAGATCTGTTGATGGGCTAGGTATGTTGGTGGAGCAAGCGGCGGATGCTTTTATAACTTGGAGAAAGCCATCTGTTACTTTGGATATTAATGCAGCTATTGCTGCGGCGAGAGCTACTTACTAAACAAAATAATTAAAAATAAAAGAAATAAAAAACTTGTGAAATATCTACGCTATTTCTTAACAGTATTTTTATTAGCCTTTCTGGCTTTGCAAGCCTTTTTCTTTTTACAGATTCTTTCTTGGCGATGGATCAATCCAGACTCAACGGCTTTTCAAAGAGCCGAACGCTATCGTTTATGTGGTTGGAGCATCCCTTACCTTGAGAAATGTGATGTGCAGCGAGAGTGGGTGGAGTTTAAGAAAATATCTCCTTACTTAAAACGCGCCATCACCATTAGTGAGGATAGTGATTTTTATCGCCATGCTGGTTTTGAGCCTCAAGCCATGAAAGATGCTTGGAGTAGAAATCAAAAAAATGACAAACATTTGAGAGGTGGCTCAACCATTACTCAACAGTTGGCCAAAAACTTATTTCTTTCTAGTGAGAAAAGTTATGCGCGTAAGGGGCAGGAGTTTTTAATCACGATCATGCTGGAAATTGCTTTGCCTAAAGATCGCATTTTTGAGATTTACCTCAATAGTGTTGAGTGGGGTGAGGGTATCTTTGGGGTTGGGGCAGCTTCACAACATTACTTTGGATTAAAGCCGTCCCAATTGAGTATGGAAGAAGCGGTGTCTTTGGCAACTGCCTTGCCTGCGCCTAAGTGTTATGACAAGGTCGGTTATTGCGCTAAAGCGCGCGTTAATTTTTCTTCAAGGATTGATTTCATTCTTGAGCGAATGAATAAATAGCGGAGTTGAACAGAGTTAACAAATTTGTTTGGATAGCTCTAACAACTTACTTAAGCTGTAATCACAAGCTTGTGAGCGAATCGCTTCACGATCACCTGAGAATATTTTCTTTTCAGAAATAATGCGCTCATCATGAAGTGCCCATGCAAACCAAACTGTGCCAACGGGTTTTTCTACGCTACCACCAGTAGGGCCAGCGATGCCTGTAATGGATAGTGCTACATCAGCGCCGCTTGATTGTTTGGCACCTTTTGCCATGGCTTTGGCTACCTCTTCACTTACTGCACCATGTTGTTGGATGAGTTGAGCCTTGACACCAATGTCTTGAGATTTAGCTTCATTGCTATAAGTGACATAACCTCTTTCAAACCAATCGCTTGATCCGGTTAAGGCAGTAATAGATGCTGCAACTAGGCCGCCTGTGCAAGACTCTGCAGTAGAGAGTCGCCATTGATTCTTGAGAAAGATCTCAGCGAGCTCTAAAACAACAGGGTTCACCATAAGCGCATGCCAATCGCAATGACGATTAATGTAAAGACGGCTGCTGCCACATCATCAATCATCACACCAAAACCACGTATGGCCCAGGTTGGGATGATTCTTGGTTGATCAACTCGTTCTACTAAAGGTTGCCAATTCTTGAAATACAAATCGATAGCTTTAATGGGGCCTGGTTTGACCGCATCAAAGAAGCGGAATAAAAGGAATGCCCAAAATTGGCCCCAGAAAGTAGTCGGCATAACAATAAACAACACCATCCAAAAGGCGATGAATTCATCCCAAACAATGCCACCATGATCGGGTACACCTAGCTCTTCACCTACTTTTCCACAAATCCAAATACCGCCCACCGCGCCAATGCCAATAATCCAAGCAATGGTGGTACTTTCTAGAAAAGCATAAAACCCTAAATAAATAGCCCATGCATAGAGGGTGCCAATGGTTCCTGGCGCGAATAGTGATAAGCCAGAACCAAAGCCAAACGCTAAAGCACGTTCAGGGCGTGACCAAATCCAAGAGGCTTGAGGAATGATGCGCATATTTATTTGGCGGCGCGCAAAGCGTCTCGTGTGGCTAGCGCTACTTTTCTAGCAGCGTCAGCAAAATTTGTATCTTTGCTAGCGTACAAAATGGCTCTTGAAGAATTGATGATCATGCCAGTTCCTGGTTCATTCATTACTGATCCAGCTTTAACGGTAGATGGAATATCCCCACCTTGAGCGCCGATACCTGGAATTAATAAAGGCATGTCTCCCACAATGCTTCGTACCTTGGCAATTTCTTCTGGGAAGGTTGCGCCAACGACTAAACCTAGTTGGCCTGTCTTATTCCATTGACTGGTAGCTAGTCGTGCCACGCGTTGATAGAGTAGCTCCCCTGAATGAGCAGGGTCATTTACTTCTAAAAACTGCAAATCTGAGCCGCCAGGGTTGGAAGTTCTACAAAGAACAATCACGCCTTTGTTAGCGTATTTAAGGTAGGGCTCAATTGAATCAAAGCCCATGTAAGGGTTTACGGTGACAGCGTCAGCCTGATAGCGTTCAAAGGCCTCAATGGCGTATTGATCAGCTGTGCTTCCAATATCTCCTCGTTTGGAGTCCAGAATAACAGGGACTTGTGGGTGTTGGCGGTGAATATGGTCAATCAGTTGCTCTAATTGATCTTCGGCACCATGTGCTGCGAAATAAGCGATTTGCGGTTTGAAGGCGCAAACTAAATCAGCTGTGGCATCTACGATTTCGCGGCAAAAAGCCAAGATGGCACCACCTTCACCCTTTAAGGATGCGGGGAATTGTTTGGGGTCTGGATCTAAGCCAACGCATAGCATGCTGTCTTGCTGGCGCCAAGCGTTAGCAAGTTGTTCTGTAAAAAGTGGGCGATTTTTCATCGGTATTTCATCAATCTTTCATGAATCGCAACTAGAGTGCTTTAGTTTTGTCAGACTATAGGATAAACTCCGCGAACCCAACTGGCCAACTCCTCAACTGAAATAGTTGAAAAACAAGATCGGAGCCCCGGCATGATTAACTTGTTCGTCCTACAAAAAGGTCGCCTAGCCCAAGAGCAGGTAGATGACCGTAAAGAACTATTAGAGCACCATAATCCCATTTGGATTGATGTGGTGGACCCTGAAGAAGAAGAACTTCAGTGGATTAAGGAAGCTTTTGGCGTTTCTTTGCCTGAATTAGAAGATTTGGGTGACTTGGAAGCCTCTGCGCGTTATTTTGAGGCAGATGACGGTCATTTACACATTCGTACAGATTTCATTTTGGATGATGATGAAAATCCTCGTAACGTTCGTGTAGCGTTTGTTCTCACCGATAACATTTTGTTCTCGATTCATGAGCAAGATTTGCCTGTATTCCGCTTGGTACGTTTACGTGCTCGTTTGCGTCCTGGTTCAGTACGTAATGCGAAAGATGTTTTATTAGATCTTTATTCCACAGATGCTGAATATTCTGCAGATGCTTTGGAAGAGGTTTATGAGAATCTTGAAGAAGCCGGTAAGCAAGTCTTGTCTGATAACGTGACGGATGCGGATGCTGCTGATATTTTGGAAACGATTGCTCGTGAAGAAGACTTGAACGGTCGTGTACGCCGTAATGTGATGGATACACGACGTGCTTTGTCATTTTTGATGCGCAGTAAATTGTTATCCGATGAACAGCAGGAAGAAGCGCGCCAAATTTTGCGCGATATTGATTCTTTAGAAAACCATACAGCCTTCTTATTCGATAAGATTAACTTTTTAATGGATGCGACGGTGGGTTTCATTAACATTAACCAAAATAAGATTATTAAGATCTTCTCGGTTGTGTCTGTTGCCTTGATGCCACCAACCTTATTGGCAAGTATTTGGGGTATGAACTATGAGCATATCCCAGAGCTTCATTTGGAATGGGGTTACCCCTTTGCCTTAGTCATGATGTTGGTTTCAGCTTTGATACCTTTGGTGTATTTCTATAAAAAAGGTTGGATGAAGTAACTAATATTTAAAGGTTGATTTAAAGATTAACCGAAAGATTAGAGTCGGTTGAAAGATAAAAGCAAAAATAAAAAAGCCCATATGGGCTTTTTTATTGCGCTAGCAATTTCAATTGGTTAATTATTTGAAGTGATCAAATGATTTGAGGTATTGCTCAGTTAATTTCTTTGGTAATTCGTGACCATCTTGATCAATGAGCCTAATCAGTGATTCCTGAGAGCCGTCTCTGATTTGGCCAATTTTTGTGAGCTGTAAATTTAATTCTTGAGCAATTTGAGACATATAGGCGGCTTCACTACTTGGGGCTGTAAAGCAAAGCTCATAGTCATCTCCACCCATCAATGTGCACAAACGCCTTAATTCAACGGATTTACTCATGAGCGTTTTAGATGCGGGCACATGGTCAATCAAGATATCTGCGCTAACTCGTGATTGCCTGAGAATATGGGATAGATCCCCTAGTAAACCATCGGAAATATCAATGGCGGCATGCGCATGGCCTAATAAACGTTGACCTAGTTCAACCCGAGGGGTTGGGGCATGCATCCGTGGGGTCACTAAAACTAACTCTTCTGGTGTGAGCGCCCATTCTTGACGAAGGGCGCCTAAGGCTAGCCTTGCATCGCCTACTGTGTGTGAGACCCAAATATCATCTCCTACCTGAGCATTTCTGCGTTGAAGTGCTTGCTCTTTAGGAACCTCACCAAAAATGGTGATGTTGATAGTGAGTGGCCCTGCAGTGGTGTCTCCACCAAACAGCGTGCAATGGTGTTGATCGGCAAGTTCTAATAATCCTTTAGAAAAAGGCTCTAACCAATCAGCTTTAGCGTGTGGCAAAGCAAGTGATAAGGTAAAACCGATCGGTTTTGCCCCCATGGCAGCTAGGTCGGATAAGTTCACAGCCAAACACTTATGGCCTAGTAAATACGGGTCGGCATGGGGTAGAAAGTGCCGACCTTCCACCAGCATATCGGTGCTGATGGCCCAGTTGGATCCTGTCGGTAGATTGTTTAAAAGCGCGCAATCATCGCCAATACCTAGGGTAACCAAAGGATTGGGTGCTAAGTCACGTTTAAAAAAACGCTGAATAAGATCGAATTCGCCTAAAGAATCATTAAAAGCCATAAGTGATTGTAGGGGGTAAAAACACTAATTTGAATATTGTGAAAAAGGATTATTTTTATAATTTATTACCTCTTTGGTGAACAGGAATAGAATCACAACAATAAGTAATAAAAATAACAGTCCCAAAAAGGGTGAAAACAGAGACAGGTTGCAACATACCAAGCATTGAAGAAGGTTTAAAACGACAAATGGCTTCAGATAAGAATTCGAAAAGCTCTGCTGAGCAACAAAAGGCAGATTTACGTAAAGCAGCTCTTGAATATCATGAGTTCCCAACACCGGGAAAAATTGCGATTGCTCCAACTAAACAATTAACCAACCAGCGCGACTTAGCTCTGGCTTATTCCCCAGGGGTTGCTGCAGCCTGTGAAGAGATTGTTGTTGATCCGGCGAATGCCTTCCGTTATACCTCTCGCGGTAATTTGGTGGGTGTTGTGACCAACGGTACTGCTGTTCTTGGCTTAGGCGATATTGGTCCATTGGCCAGTAAGCCGGTGATGGAAGGTAAGGGCGTTCTATTTAAGAAATTTGCGGGTATTGATGTTTTTGATATCGAGATTAATGAAAAAGATCCAGATAAGCTCATTGAGATTATTGCTTCGATGGAGCCAACCTTTGGCGGTATCAATTTAGAAGATATCAAAGCGCCAGATTGTTTCTATATTGAACGCAAATTGCGTGAGCGCATGAAGATTCCTGTCTTCCATGACGATCAACACGGAACAGCGATTGTGGTGGGTGCTGCGATCAGCAACGGCCTAAAAGTTGTTGGTAAGGATCTTAAAAAGGTTAAGTTGGTTACTTCTGGTGCAGGTGCCGCTGCCTTAGCTTGCTTGGACTTATTGGTTGATTTAGGCATGCCCATTGAGAATATTTGGGTGACCGATTTGGCTGGTGTGGTTTACAAAGGCCGCAAAGAGTTGATGGATCCGGATAAAGAGCCGTTTGCTAAAGAGACAACTCAACGCACATTAGCTGAAGTTATTGAAGGTGCTGATGTGTTCTTGGGTCTATCTGCTGGCGGTGTACTAAAGCCTGAGATGGTGGCTAAGATGGCGGCAAAGCCATTGGTATTCGCGTTAGCTAACCCAACACCAGAAATCTTGCCGGAAGAAGTGAAGGCTGTTCGTGATGATGCAATTATTGCTACAGGTCGCACAGACTATCCGAATCAAGTTAATAACGTTTTGTGTTTCCCATTTATTTTCCGTGGAGCTTTAGACGTCGGTGCGACAACGATTACCCGTGAAATGGAAATCGCTGCCGTTAATGCTGTTGCTGATTTGGCTCAGGTTGAACAAAGTGATGTGGTGGCTTCTGCTTATGGCGCTAGCAACTTATCGTTTGGCCCTGAATATTTGATTCCAAAACCATTTGACCCACGTTTAATTGCGATTATTGCGCCAGCCGTAGCAAAAGCAGCGATGGAGTCGGGTGTGGCAACTCGCCCAATTAAAGATTTCGCTGCTTACAAAGATCAGTTACAGCAATTTGTGTATCACTCTGGCACCTTGATGAAGCCTTTGTTCTCTGTGGCGAAGAAAGTGCCAATGGCTAAGAAACGTATTGTCTTCTGTGAAGGTGAGGATGAGCGTGTATTGCGTGCTGTTCAAGTGGTGATTGACGAGAAGATTGCTAATCCTATTTTGGTAGGTCGTCCTACTGTGATTGCTCGTCGTATCGAGCGTTTTGGTTTGCGTATGACACCAGGCGTGGATGTGGAAATTTGTAATCCAGAGTTTGATGAGCGTTTCCGCGATTATTGGCAGACTTATCAAAAACTCACTGAGCGCAAAGGTGTTACAGAATCCTATGCGCGCCTAGAGGTGCGTCGTCGCAATACCTTAATTGGTGCATTGATGGTTTATAAAGGCCAGGCAGATGGTTTGATTTGCGGCACGATTGGTCAAACAAGTGCGCATCTTCATTTCCTTGATCAGGTGATTGGACACGAACCAGGCGCTAAAACTTATGGTGCGATGAATGCTTTGGTATTGCCAGGACGCCAAGTTTTCTTGGTGGATACGCACATCAACGTTGATCCAACAGCAGAACAGTTGGCTGAGTTGACTATTTTGGCGGCAAAAGAATTACTTGCTTTAGGTATCGAGCCGAAAGTAGCTTTGTTGTCACACTCTAACTTTGGTTCGAGCCAGGCGCCTTCTGCTCAAAAAATGAGAGATACCTTAGCGATTCTGAAAGAAAAAGCACCGAACCTGAAAGTGGATGGTGAGATGCACGGTGATTGTGCGCTAGATGAATCTATTCGTAAAAACATCATGCCTGACTCGACGCTGACTGGGGATGCTAATTTATTGGTGTTGCCAAATATCGATGCTGCTAATATTTCTTATAACTTATTAAAGACAGCTGCAGGTAACGGTATTGCAATTGGTCCTATCCTATTGGGAGCAGCTAAACCTGTTCATATCCTCACTCCATCAGCAACACCACGTCGGATTGTGAATATGACAACTTTGGCTGTTGTGGAGGCGGCGCAGCAAAAATAAGTCATAAAAAGTGATAGTGAGCGTGCGCTCACATATTTATATTTATATATAAAACAGAGACTTAGTAAAATTAAGACTTTGTGACACTTGTTTTTGGGGGCTAAAAAGGGTACTCTAGCCCCCATCATGACGACGAATATTTTCGAAAACAATCTTTACGGCCAACCTGCATTGGCCGATTTAGGTTCGTCCACGTCATCAGCACCTCCAGCTAAAACATCTACTTGGCGTATTGCTTTAGCGGCGCGTGAAGATGGTCCAACTGCTTCTTTAAGAGCTGTGCGCACCAATATCGTTCAATCGATTCGTGCTTTCCGTACAGAAGATCTTGTTGAGGCAGCAGGTGAGCTAGGTCAGCACTTTATTTATGCTAATAGCACGCACGCAGTTACCAAGTCTGAAGTATTAGAAAGTATTGCTAATGGGTTTTATTTCCCAAGACAGCAAGCTAAGAATTTTGACGGCCTACTCAATTCATTAACTACTTTGATTGACCGTTCTGGTCCTCAACCAGGGTTTGTGATTGTGTTGGAAGGTTTGCCTTGCACGCATAAGTTTGACAAGGAAGCGCGTGAAACTTTGTTGGACGTGTTCCGTGATGCTGTTGAGTTCTGGGCTGATCGTCGCGTATCTTGCCGAGTTTTCTACTCATTTGCGTAAAAAATACGTTAAAAGTCGTTAACTTTTAAAAATAAAGCCGCTTTGACTATATCAAGCGGCTTTTTTTATGCAAGTAATGAAGTAAAAAAAGCAAAGACCTTAGAACTGGTTCCAAATCGTGTGGATGGCAGATAGGGTCACAATGCCAGCAGTTTCTGTACGAAGAATGCGCTGCCCCATAGAGACGGGGATAAATCCTGCTCGTTTCGCTTGTTCCTCTTCTGCATCGCTTAAACCACCTTCTGGTCCAATTAAAACAGTGAGGGGTTGAGGTGTGCAGCGTTTAATGACGCTTAAAAGGCTACTTTCAGCTCGTGGCGTGAGCATGATGCGTAAAGCGTTGTCATGAGGGTTCAGGCTGGAGAGCCAAAGAGGGATGTTTTGGACTGTTTCAATACTGGGCACCACTGTTCTGCCCGATTGTTCAGAGGCGGCCACCAAAATGCCTTCCCAGTGAGCGTTTTTCTTGACAGCTCTTTCGCCATCCAAGCGAACTACAGAGCGTTCAGTGTGGAGCGGAATGATGTGGTGGATGCCTAATTCAACGGCTTTTTCAATTAGCCAGTCCATTTTGTCGCCACCAGCAATACCTTGAGCCAAAGTAATGGGTACTTTCGTCTCGGAACGAAGGTTTTCCTGTATTTCTGACAAGCGCACCGCTGCCAACTTTTTATCCATGATGGTCAAGCAAGCGTTGGCGCTAAGCCCTTTGCCATCAAAGACCTTAAATGTTTCATTGAGTTGGTAGCGACGCACCCTTAAATGGTGCGCTAACTTGGCGTCTAAGACCACTTCATCGGTGAAGTCTTGCCCAGGTTTAGGCCAGGGACCAGGAAGATAAAAATGTGACATAAAACAATGATAAGGGAGGTGGCGCCAATGATAAAATGTTGAGCTTTCAAGGATTCAAGCTTTTTTACTAAAAAATGGCTCGAATTCAATAATGTGCCGCAAGGAAAAACATGTCTTCTAAGCAACAAAACATGGCAAATGCCATTCGTGCCTTGGCAATGGATGCCGTTCAACAGGCTAATTCAGGTCACCCAGGTATGCCAATGGGTATGGCTGAGATTGCGGTAGGTTTGTGGAGTGAACATCTTCAACACAATCCTAAAAATCCAAAATGGATGAATCGCGATCGTTTCGTTTTATCAAATGGTCATGGCTCTATGTTGTTGTATGCCTTATTGCATCTCACAGGCTATGACCTATCCATGCAAGACCTAAAAAATTTCCGTCAATTGCATAGCAAGACACCAGGTCATCCTGAATATGCGATTACCCCAGGTGTGGAAACAACAACAGGTCCATTAGGTCAAGGTATTACCAATGCAGTTGGTATGGCTTTGGCAGAAAAATTGTTAGCTCAAGAATTTAATAAGCCAGGTTTAGATGTTGTTGATCACTACACCTATGTATTCATGGGTGATGGCTGTTTGATGGAAGGTGTGAGCCACGAAGCTTGTTCATTGGCAGGCACACTCAAGTTAAATAAATTAATTGCCTTGTGGGATGACAACGGTATTTCTATTGACGGCAAAGTAGTGAACTGGTTTGCTGAAGATACGCCTAAGCGTTTTGAGGCTTATGGTTGGAATGTCATTAGAAACGTGAATGGCCATGATGCTGATGCAGTTGCAGGAGCGATTGCACAAGCGAAGAAAAGTGATCAACCAACTTTTATCTGTTGCAAAACAGCGATTGGACAAGGTTCTCCTAATTTCGCTGGTACAGATAAGGTTCATGGTTCGCCATTAGGTGCTGCTGAGATTGCAGCAACCCGCGCTGCGATTGGTTGGAATCATCCGCCGTTTGAAATCCCTGCTGATGTATATGCAGCGTGGGATGCTACAGCTAAGGGTGCAAAACTAGAAGCTAAATGGGATAAACAATTTGCTGCGTACCGCGCAAAATATAAGCAAGAAGCTGCTGAATTAGAGCGCCGTATGAGCGGCACGCTATCAGGTGATTTTGATAAAACTGTTGAAGCCTATCTAGCTAGTTGTGCAGAAAAAGCAGAAACGATTGCAACACGTAAAGCTAGTCAAAATGCGATTGAAGCTTTAGCCCCAGCTTTGCCAGAATTCATGGGTGGTTCAGCCGATTTAACAGGTTCGAACTTAACTAATTGGAGTAAGTCCCAAGCGGTTCGCGGTGATCAATGGGGTAATCACATCAATTATGGCGTGCGTGAGTTTGGTATGAGTGCCATCATGAACGGTATTGCTTTACATGGTGGTTACATTCCGTTTGGCGCAACTTTCTTAACTTTCTCTGATTACAGCCGCAATGCTTTGCGTATGGCTGCTCTCATGAGAATCCGCAGTATTTTTGTTTTCACGCATGACTCGATTGGTTTGGGCGAAGATGGTCCAACGCATCAATCTGTAGAGCATGTTGCAAGCTTACGTTTGATTCCGAACATGGATGTTTGGCGTCCTTGCGACACGACTGAAACTGCTGTGGCTTGGGCGAGTGCGGTGAAGCGCTCCAATGGTCCAAGCAGTTTGATTTTTAGTCGTCAAAATTGCCCATTTGTGAAGCGTGATGCTAAGCAAGTGGCCGCAATTAACAAAGGCGGTTATGTTTTACGCGATGATAAGCAAGCTCAAGCTGTATTAATGGCGACTGGTTCTGAAATTGCGATTGCATTAGATGCTGCCGAGTTGTTGAAAAAAGAAGGTATTGCTGTACGTATTGTTTCAATGCCATCAACGACAGTATTTGATAAGCAAACAAAAGCGTATAAAGATTCTGTATTACCAGCAGGTTTGCCACGTATTGCCATTGAGGCGGGCGTGACTGATTACTGGTGGAAGTATGCTTGTTCAGCAGTTCACGGGGTGGATACATTTGGTGAATCAGCGCCAGCAGGTGTGTTGTACAAACACTTTGGTTTAACTGCTGAGGCTGTTGCTACAACTGTGCGCCAGTGCATTTAAAGAATTTAAATTAACAGAGATCAAGGGAGTTAATGATGACAATTAAAGTGGCGATTAATGGTTATGGTCGTATTGGTCGTATGGTGGTTCGTGCGATTTACGAAGAAAAGCGTGATGACATCAAAGTAGTAGCAATTAACGGCTTGGGTGGTATTGATATCAATGCTCACTTAACTCAGTATGACTCTGCGCATGGCCGCTTTCCTGGCACTGTAACAGTCGATGGTGATCATTTGATCATCAATGGTGACCGTATCAAGATGTTCTCAACTCGCAACCCATTAGAGACTAATTGGGGTGATTTAGGCGTGGATGTGGTGTTGGAATGTTCTGGCGCTTTCACATCAAAAGAAAAAGCGATGGTTCATATTGCTCAGGGCGCTAAGAAAGTTGTGATTTCAGCGCCTGGTGAAAAAGATGTGGACGCTACGATTGTGTATGGTGTAAACCATCAAGTATTAAAAGCTACTGATCAGGTGATTTCTAACGCTAGTTGCACAACTAACTGTTTGGCTCCTGTTGTGAAGCCATTATTGGACTCAATTGGTATTGAATCTGGTTTGATGACAACCATTCATGCTTATACAAATGATCAGGTGTTAACTGATGTGTATCACAAGGATATGCGTCGTGCCCGTTCAGCAACCATGAGCATGATTCCAACGAAGACTGGTGCTGCTAAAGCGGTTGGTTTGGTATTGCCAGAACTGCAAGGTAAGTTTGATGGTTTTGCGATGCGTGTGCCAACCATTAACGTATCTGTGGTGGATTTAACTTTCACACCAACGAAAGCAACGAGTGTTGAAGAAGTGAATGAAGTGATTAAGAAAGCCAGTGAAGGCGCTTTAAAAGGTATTTTGGGATACAACACCTTGCCTTTGGTATCTGTAGACTTCAACCATGATCCACGTCCAAGTATTTTTGATAGCACGCAAACACGTGTTTCTAAAGACGGTAAGTTGGTGAAAATTCTTTCTTGGTATGACAACGAATGGGGCTATAGCTGCCAGATGTTGAATGCGACCAAAGCCTTGATGGCGGCTAAGTAATTAGCTATCTAAAAAGCAAAAAAGACCGATTAACTCATCAATCGGTCTTTTTTATTGTTTAAATGACTGTTTTAACTTAATAAAAAGGATAAAAAGGAAATTATTTAAGCTTTTTCTTCTTAGCGCAGTTCTTTTGATGACAGGTACCGTAAATGGCTAAGGCGTGGTCAACGATCTCAAAACCGAGGTTTTCAGCAATTTCATGCTGTCTTTTCTCGATGACAGGATCGACAAATTCTTCAACATGACCACATTCGATGCAAACTAAGTGATCGTGGTGATCGCCTTCGTTTAGCTCAAAAATAGCCTTACCTTCTGCTTTGCCAGATTCAAAATGATTGCGTAAAAGTAGTCCAGCTTGCTCAAACTGGGTCAGAACACGGTAGACTGTTGCTAGTCCAATATCCATGCCTTCAGCAACCATGGCATGATAGATATCTTCGGCGCTGAAGTGCTTGTGGCGGTTCTGGTGAAAGAACTCCAAGATCTTCATCCGAGGGGCTGTAACCTTGAGACCCATGTCTCTTAAATTATTTGGAGATACTGTGTTTGTCATAGCGCTAAAATCAATTTTCCTCATGATACGGCTTACCATGCAAATTTGTTTAAAAACCCTAAAAAATAGCTCTGGCATCCGCCTAGGAGCCCTTGTATTCGTTGCTTGTGGCCTTTTAGGCGCTTGCAGTAACTTCACGACCATCTCAGAAGGCTCTAAAAGCAAGCTAGGCTCGTTTTTTAGACCATACCGCCCTGATATGGTCCAAGGTAACTTTATTTCCAAAGAACAGCTCGCAAAAGTGAAATTAGGGGCTGACCGTGAAGAAGTGAAGGTCGTTTTAGGGACTCCACTATTAACAAGCGCGATGCATGCCAATCGCTGGGATTACATATTTGCATACAAACGTGGTGATACTCAGTTGGTTGAGCAGCGTCGTGTAACGATTTATTTTGAAAAAGACCTAGTAGCAAAGATCGATGCTGATGAATTACCAACAGAATATGAATTGATTGCTGAAATCGATGGGATTAAGGGTTCACGTCGTCCGCAACGCCCACCTGTAGCCAAAGATTTGGGTGATGGCAGCGCTGTGGTCCAACCGGTGCCAAGTGTGCCAAACCCAACCCAAGGTGTTGGTATTCCACGTGGTGACACAAGAAACTAATCATCGACTAAGCAAACAAAACTAATAAAACCAAGAAAACATAAGAAATAGAGATTGAAAGAATGGCTACTTTGAAATTTGCAGTTGCTGGTGCTTCAGGTCGTATGGGTCGTATGCTCATTGAGACTGTTTTAAATACCAGTGATGCTAGCTTGGTCGGTGCTTTAGATATTCCAGGAAGCCCTTATTTGGGTCAAGACCCAGCGGCATTTTTGGGTAAAGACACGGCTATCAAAATTACGGCTGATTTAAAAGAAGGTTTAAAGGATGCTGATTTTTTAATCGACTTCACTAGACCAGAAGGCACCTTAGCTCATGTGGCTGTGGCAGCCCAGTTGGGTGTGAAGATGATTATTGGTACAACTGGTTTTAGCGATGAGCAAAAAGCTCAGTTGAAGCAAGCCAGTGAAAAAATTGCGATCGTATTTGCACCTAATATGAGTGTGGGCGTAAATGCCACATTTAAATTGTTAGAAGTGGCCGCTAAGATTTTGAACCAAGGCTACGACATTGAGATTGTTGAGGCTCACCATAAGCACAAAGTGGATGCGCCGTCAGGAACTGCTTTAGGGATGGGTGAAGTAATTGCTAAAGCCTTAGGTAAGAACTTGAGTGATTGCGCTGTGTATGCACGTGAAGGCCATACAGGTCCTCGTGAAGAAGGCGCGATTGGTTTTGCCACAATTCGTGGTGGCGATATTGTGGGCGATCACACCGTGATGTTCTGTGGTGATGGCGAGCGTATTGAGGTGACTCATAAATCAGCTAGTCGTATGTCTTATGCACAAGGCTCTATCAGAGCTGGTCGTTTCTTAGCAAAGCAGAGTAAAGGCTTGTTTGATATGCAAGATGTGTTGGATTTGAAAAATATAAAAATCTAATACATCAGCCATTAGGTCAAAGAACAAGCGATAACAAAAGCAAGATTAAATTATTAGCGTTTATTGAAGAATTAAAGGTATTTGTTTTGAGCTCAGAAGTTACATCCCCTAGTAAAGAATATGATCACCGTGCCATTGAGGCTGCGGCTAATGCCCAGTGGAAGGCGGGGGATGTTTATCGTGTTCATGAAAATGCTAAAGATCAGCAGGGTCAGTTAAAGAAAAAATACTATGCATGTTCCATGTTGCCTTACCCATCAGGTAAGTTACATATGGGCCATGTGCGTAACTACACCATCAATGATGTGATGACGCGTCAGTTGCGTATGCAGGGCTATAACGTATTAATGCCAATGGGCTGGGATGCGTTTGGTATGCCTGCTGAAAATGCTGCGCTCAACAACAATGTGCCACCAGCTGCTTGGACCTACGACAACATCGCTTATATGAAAAAGCAGATGGATGCGATGGGTCTAGCGATTGATTGGTCGCGTGAAGTAACAACATGCAAGCCTGACTACTACCGTTGGAACCAATGGCTCTTTTTAAAGATGTTGGAAAAGGGTATTGCTTATCGCAAAACGCAAGTGGTTAACTGGGATCCAATTGATCAAACAGTATTAGCAAATGAGCAGGTGATTGATGGGCGCGGTTGGCGCTCAGGCGCTTTGGTAGAAAAGCGCGAGATTCCTGGTTATTACTTGAACATTACGGCGTATGCTGAAGAGTTATTAAGTGGCTTAGAAGCTTTGGGTTGGCCTGAGCGTGTGAAGCTCATGCAGCAGAACTGGATTGGTAAGAGCTTTGGTGTGCGCTTTGCGTTCACACATGACATCAAAGATGATGCCGGCAGTCTTATCCAAGATGGCAAGATGTATGTGTTTACCACTCGTGCAGACACCATCATGGGCGTGACCTTCTGTGCGGTAGCTGCTGAACATCCATTGGCAACGCATGCAGCTAAAACCAATCCTGCTTTGGCAGCCTTTATTGAAAAGTGCAAACAAGGTAGTGTGATTGAAGCTGATTTGGCGACCCAAGAAAAAGAAGGTATGCCAACAGGCTTAATGGTTATCCACCCATTGACTGGTGAAGCTGTTGAAGTATGGGTCGGTAACTATGTATTGATGACTTATGGTGATGGTGCTGTGATGGGCGTTCCTGCTCATGACGAGCGTGACTTTGCCTTTGCCTTGAAATATAAGATTGCTATTGAACAAGTGATGAGTATCACTGGTGAAACATTTGATGCGACCAAATGGCAAGATTGGTACGCTGATAAGGAAAAAGTAGTAGCCGTTAATAGTGGCAAATATGATGGGTTATCACATGCTAAGGCAGTTGATGCAGTAGCTGCCGATATTGCAGCTAAATCATTGGGTGAGAAGAAAACAACTTATCGTCTACGTGACTGGGGTGTTTCTCGTCAGCGTTACTGGGGTACGCCGATTCCAATTATTCATTGCGCTAGTTGCGGTGAAGTGCCGGTACCTGAAAAAGATTTACCAGTGGTATTGCCAGAAGATTGCGTACCTGATGGTTCAGGTAATCCGCTGAATAAGCGTGAAGATTTCTTGGCGTGTACCTGCCCAAGCTGTGGCAAACCTGCAAGACGTGAAACAGACACCATGGATACCTTTGTGGATTCGAGCTGGTATTTCATGCGCTATACAGGTCCTGATGCTAACAGCATGGTGGATGCTCGCAATGATTACTGGATGCCGATGGATCAATACATTGGTGGTATTGAACATGCGATTCTTCATTTGCTTTATGCACGTTTTTGGACCAAGGTGATGCGTGACTTAGGTTTAGTCAAGTTTGATGAGCCATTTAGTAATTTGCTCACGCAAGGCATGGTATTAAACGATACCTATTACATCGATGAGCCAAATGGTCGTAAGACTTGGGTGAATCCTGATGATGTTTTAGTGGAAACTGATGACAAAGGTCGTCCACTATCAGCTAAACATAAAACCACGGGCGCCAAAGTTGAAATTGGTGGCGTGGAGAAGATGGCCAAGAGTAAGAATAACGGTATCGATCCTCAATCACTGATTGATCAATATGGTGCAGATACAGCACGTTTGTTCACGATGTTTGCAGCGCCACCTGAACAACAGTTGGAGTGGTCAAGCTCTGGCGTAGAAGGTGCATCACGTTTCTTACGTCGTTTGTGGGTGTTTGGGGCGACACATGCCCAAGAAATACAACAAGCTGCTCATGCATTGCCTGCGGAGTTATCTGAGGCTGATCAAGCTCTACGTTTGGAATTGCATGGGGTTTTAAAGCAAGCTAACTTTGACTATCAGCGTAAGCAGTACAACACGGTTGTTTCTGCAGCTATGAAAATGCTTAACGCAGTAGAGCAAGCTAAAACGGTGAGCTCAGCTGTGCGTCGTGAAACATTTGGTATTTTGCTACGTGTGTTGTACCCAGTAGTGCCGCACATTACATTTACCTTGTGGCAAGCCGCAGGTTATGTCTCTCAGTTAGGTGAATTGTTAGATGCCCCATGGCCAGAGGTCGATGAATCAGCTTTGGTGCAAAATGAGATTACCTTGATGGTTCAAGTGAACGGTAAATTACGCGGTCAAGTAGTGGTTCCTGCGGATGCTGATAAAGCAACCATTGAGTCTTTGGCGGTGGCTAGCGATGCTGCTGTTAAGGCTTTGAATGGTGCAGCGCCAAAGAAAATCATCGTGGTGCCAGGCCGTTTGGTGAATATTGTTGCTTAATTGGTGATAAAGAGACTAAAAGAGAGACTAAATCGATTTAAATCGTTTAGAGTCACCTATATAGACATTTAAAAATCTTATGACACAGCCTTTAACCCAACCCTCATTAGATACAGCCATGACCCGTCGTCGTTGCTTAGGGTTTTTGGGCGCGCTATCGCTAGCCTTGGGTGTGGGTGGTGGTTTAAGTGCTTGTGGTTGGCGTATTCGGGGCAAGATTGAATTGCCTTACAAAAAGGTTCTGATTAGTGGCACGATGTCCCCTGA
>Ga0213918_1000062_pt1 | contig 59569 bp, 64 predicted proteins | sample McNCre217MG_FD_163422 | JGI IMG/M metagenome (GOLD analysis project Ga0213918, IMG submission 163422) | Freshwater microbial communities from McNutts Creek, Athens, Georgia, United States - 2-17 MG | ecosystem: Environmental > Aquatic > Freshwater > Creek | place: USA: Georgia | collected... | reverse complement strand
GTGACAGAAGCGATGGCGACGAGCACCACGCCACCGATGGTGGCGCTGGCATCGCACAGGCGCTCTAAGACGCGGTCAACGCCAGACGATGGCGTTTTGTTTTGATTCATGAATGCTCCTTTTTTATCTGCTGATGTCGCCATCTCGATTCTCTCGACAGATGGGACATCTGAGCGAATCGAGAGAATCTAGCAGATATGCAATTTCGTTATGCCTTCTCGCCAAAGTTCAAGGGCAAGCCCACATAGTTTTCAGCCATGGTGCGAGAGCCGGCTTCGCTGTGAATTAAGTAATCCAATTCAGACTCTTGGAACTTCTGAGCAATCTCACCTTGATCAGGGAAGCGGTGCATCAAGCTGGTGAACCACCATGAGAAACGCTCAGCGCGCCAGATGCGTGCGAGGCAACGGGTCGAGTAATGGTCGATGCCAGCGTGTGACTTTTCCACACAAGCTTCAATCAGCGCATCAGACAAGTACTTCACATCGGTGGCCGCCAAGTTCAAACCCTTGGCGCCTGTAGGCGGCACGATGTGGGCGGCATCGCCCGCGAGGAACAAGGTGCCAAATCGCATGGGCTCTGTCACAAAGCTGCGCAACGGTGCAATGCTTTTCTCGATGCTCGGGCCAGTGACCAAGTGATCGCGGGCCTCTGGGTCCAGGCGGTTGCGCAATTCGCCCCAGAAGGCGTCATCGCTCCACTGCTCGACTTTGTCGGTCAGTGGCACTTGCAGGTAATAGCGGCTGCGTGTGAGGCTGCGCTGTGAACACAGGGCAAAACCTCGAGGGCTGTTGGCATAAATCAGTTCTTCGTGCACGGGTGGCGTGTCGGACAACACACCCAACCAACCGAAGGGATAGACCTTCTCAAACTCTTGGATGGACTTGGCTGGCACGCTCGCACGGCACACGCCATGAAAGCCATCGCAACCCGCGATGAAGTCGCAAGTGATGGTGTGGCTTTTGCCGTCTTTGCTAAAGCTCACGCTGGGGTGATCGCTGTCGAAGTCGTGAATCTGCACGTCGTCGGCTTCGTAGATGGTAGTCAGGCCAGCAGCTTGGCGGGCATCCATCAAATCGCGGGTCACTTCGGTTTGGCCGTAGACCATGACTTTTTGGCCACCAGTGAGGCCAGCCAAATCAATGCGGTGGCGCTCGCCTTTGAACAACAAGTCAAAGCCGGTATGCACCAAACCTTCTTTGTTCATGCGTTGGTCGACGCCTGCTTGCGCCAACACGTCCAAAGTGACTTGCTCCAACACACCAGCGCGAATGCGGCCCAAGACATAGTCTGGGCTTTGACGCTCCAAAATAATGGCATCCACACCTGCTTTGTGCAGCAGTTGACCCAACAACAAACCCGAAGGGCCTGCACCAACAATCACCACTTGTGTACGCATGTCTCAAATCCTTGTGTGTTTAGAAGTGCAGCGAGATTAAAGGCCCATTTGATTTATCGCAAATTCGCCCAAGCAAACTTGCACGATGAATAGAACACTTGCACGATAATCGCGCAACCTACCCATCTGTAAACACAATGAACAAAGCCGACTGGATTGAAGGCATGGCCCGAGGCATGGCCGTGTTAGAAAGTTTTGACACCGAACGCCAACGTCTGAATGCGACCTTGACGGCGCAGCGCACGGGCTTGACGCGTGCTGCCGCGCGCAGGCATTTGCTCACGCTCACACAGCTGGGTTACTTGGAAAGCGATGGTCAGTACTACTGGCTATCGGCCAAAGTACTTGGGTTTGCGGGTAGCTATTTGTCAGGGGCTCGATTGCCACGCGCCGTTCAGCCCACCTTGCATCAGCTGAGTTTGTCAACACAACTGTCGTGTTCAGTGGCCGTGCTGCAAAACGACGCGGTGATCATCGTGGCACGCGGTATTTGGCAAGGGCCAGACTTGCCTGCCAAAGCCAGCCATGCGGTCTTGGCCTACGGACTGCACGTGGGCACGCGTCTGCCTGCGCATGCCACATCCACAGGTCAAGTGCTACTGGCCAATTTGTCTCCAGCGCAAATGAAAGCATGGCTAGAAGCCAACCCCCTGAGCCGCTTAACAGCCCATACCGCAACGCAGGTGAAAGACCTGAAACAAAAGCTCAAGCAAATCGCCAAACAAGATTACTGCTTAGCCACACAAGAGCATGAACTGGGGGTGGATGCCTTGGCCGTTCCGCTGCGCAACCAACGTGGAGATACCGTTGCGGCACTCAACTTGGTGCGTTCAGGCGCCGGCCCTCACGCCCCCGACTTAGCCACACGCTGGCTGCCGCTGCTTCTGCAAACGGCACAAGCCCTGAGGCCTTTAATTTAAGGGCAAGGCGGCGGCCATGGATTCAGACATGTTCGCGAGGGCCGTCTCAACCACGCGTGCATCCAATTTGCCTTTGCCAACCAGTTCCAACAAAAAGACCTGAATTTGTTCAGCCGTCAGACCTTGGCGGTAAGGTCGTGTCTGCGCCATCGCCTGAAAAATATCCGCAACGCGCAAGATGCGCGCTTCGAGCGAGAGATTTTTTTCAGACACATGAAACGGATAGCCCGTCCCTTCGGGCTCTTCATGGTGATAGGCAGCCCACAGTGCAATTTCGCCGAAGCCATCGATTTTTCGCAAAATCTGATAGGTCTCGAAACTGTGCGTGTTCATGATTTGCCGCTCATGGGTATCAAGTTTTCCGGGTTTGTTCAACACCTCGTCCGGCACACGCAACTTACCCAAATCGTGCAGCAGGCCCGCCACCTCCAGCATGTCGCAATGGTCTTGGCTCACACCCATCTTCTCAGCCAGCAAGCGTGCAAGTCTGGCCACGCCCAATGAATGGGTTGCCGTGAATTCACTTTTGGCGTCAACGATGCGAGAAAAAATGGAAGCGAGCACACGCAGTTGGCGCATACCAACGCGAGGACGCGCCCCATGCCCCAGCTGGTCCTGAAGATAGGACTGGATCGAGCGCGGCTCCAGCATCAGCCAAAACGCCTCGGACCGCGAAGCAGTCATGAAGGCTTCCACCAGCTCTGGCGAAAAATAACTGCCCGACACAGAGCGCACGCGCTCACGAATGGCATCCACATGGTCAAACAAATACGCACCGTAAAACGGCGCCGCAAAAGTGTCTACACGGTCCGTCAAATAAATCAGGTTGGCTTGTATTGCTTGAGACATCGTCAGCTGGTCTGGGACTTTCTCCAGCAACTGGTCCCACCGCGTGTGGTGGTAACGAATGGGAACCGCCATATGGGCCAAGGGCGGAAACTCGCCCAGCAATTCATAGCCCAGCTCCGCATGTTCTCGTGAGCGAGGCCAGTCAAACTCTTGCAACAAATGTTGGTGTGTTTGCGTCGAAGAAACGCCAATGTCGTGCAGCATTCCTAAATCGAACATTTGCATCTGTTGTTCAACGCTCCAGCCCATCACCGCGGCGCAGTTGGCAGACATGATCCCCACTCGCTTGCCATGGGCCACATCGTCGACCCCAACCAAATCCAAGGCATCGGACAGCGCAAAAATAACTTGGCGCAAATCGAAATCAAATTCTTGGGTTGTCATGGCTTGGCTTTCTGAATGAATTCAATTTGTACTCTAACTGTATGACCTCGTCGGGACAAGGACGCATCGCCCAAACACGCCTCCTACCGATAGGGCTTTATATACTGGGTACCAGCGTGGTGCCGCGTCATTTGTACCGCATCATTTTGAATACTATTTTTAGATATCGCCCATGGAAATCAAGGTCAACTTTCTCGACAAACTTCGTTTAGAAGCCAAGTTTGATGACTTCACCGTCGTCGCAGACCAGCCCATCCGTTACAAAGGCGATGGCTCAGCCCCTGGACCTTTTGATTACTTCTTGGCCTCCTCGGCTTTGTGTGCAGCCTACTTTGTGAAGCTGTACTGCGTCACACGCAACATCCCCACCGAAAACATCCGCCTGTCGCAAAACAACATTGTTGACCCAGAGAACCGTTACCAGCAAATTTTCAAAATCCAAGTGGAGTTGCCACCAGATATCCAAGAGGTAGACCGTCGCGGCATTTTGAATTCGATTGAGCGCTGCACTGTGAAAAAAGTGGTGCAAGCAGGGCCTGAGTTTGTCATCGAAGAAGTCGAGAACTTGGATGCAGACGCCCAGTCTTTGCTCACGATCAAGCCCACCTCCGACACCAGCACTTACATCGTGGGCAAGGATTTGCCATTGGAACAAACCATCGCCAACATGTCGGGCCTCTTGGCGAACTTGGGCATCAAGATTGAAATTGCGTCGTGGCGCAACATCATTCCCAATGTTTGGTCATTGCACATCCGTGATGCACACTCGCCCATGTGTTTCACCAATGGCAAAGGCGCCACCAAAGAAAGCGCATTGGCCTCAGCCTTGGGCGAATACATCGAACGCCTCAACAACAACCATTTCTATGCCGGCGCCTTTTGGGGCGAAGACATAGCCAACGCGCCCTTTGTCCATTACCCGAACGAACGTTGGTTCAAGCCAGGAAAGAAGGATGCATTGCCCGTTGAAATTCTCGACGCGTACTGCCTGCCCATCTACAACCCCGATGGCGAACTGCGTGGTTCACACCTGATCGATACCAACTCTGGCAATGCGCAGCGCGGCATCTGTGCCCTGCCCTATGTGCGCCAATCGGATGGTGAGGTGGTGTATTTCCCATCGAATTTGATTGAGAACTTGTTCGTCAGCAACGGCATGAGCGCTGGCAATACGCTGGCCGAAGCACAGGTGCAATGTCTGTCTGAAATTTTTGAACGCGCGGTCAAACGTGAAATCTTAGAAAGCGAAATCTGTTTGCCTGATGTGCCACACAGCGTGTTGGCCAAGTACCCCAGCATCTTGGCAGGCATCCAAGGTTTGGAAGAACAAGGCTTTCCAGTGCTGGTGAAAGATGCGTCACTGGGCGGGGCCTACCCTGTGATGTGCGTCACCTTGATGAACCCACGCACAGGCGGTGTGTTTGCCTCATTCGGTGCGCACCCCAGTTTTGAAGTGGCTTTGGAACGCAGCCTCACCGAACTGTTGCAAGGCCGTAGTTTTGAAGGTTTGAACGATTTGCCTCAGCCCACGTTCGAGAGCAATGCCGTCACTGAGCCCAACAACTTTGTGGAACATTTCATCGATTCCAGCGGCATCGTGTCGTGGCGCTTTTTCAGCGCCAACGCAGACTTCGAGTTTGTCGAATGGGATTTTTCGGGCCACGGTGAAAACTCCAATGCCCAAGAAGCAGCCACCTTGCTCGCCATTCTTGAAGACATGGGTAAAGAAGTCTACACAGCGGTGTATGACCAATTGGGCGCCATCGCCTGCCGAATTCTGGTGCCCGGTTATTCAGAGATTTACCCTGTCGAAGATTTGATTTGGGACAACACCAACAAGGCGCTGCTGTTCCGCGAAGACATCCTCAACTTGCATCGCTTAGACGATGACAGCTTGTCAGCACTGCTAGAACGCTTAGAGAACAATGAGCTAGACGAGTACTTAGACATCGCCACGCTGATCGGCATCGAATTTGATGAGAACACGGACTGGGGCCAACTGACCGTGCTTGAGCTGAAGCTACTGATCCAACTGGCTTTGAAGCAGTTTGAAGAAGCTCAAGATCTGGTGGGCGCCTTCTTGCAGTACAACGACAACACTGTCGAGCGTGGCTTGTTTTACCAAGCCTTGAATGTGGTGCTGGGAGTTCAGCTCGATCCCGATCTAGAGCTGGCCGACTATGAAACCAACTTCCGCCGCATGTTTGGAGATACGCGCATGGATGCCGTCATGGGCTCGGTGGATGGCAGTGTGCGTTTCTTTGGTTTAACGCCCACGAGCATGCAACTCGAAGGCTTGGAGAGGCACCACCGCTTGATTGACAGTTACAAGAAACTGCATACGGCGCGTGCCTCTCGGGTGTAACGCTACATCAGCGCAAAACGCCAGCGAAGAAAGCTGACAACGCGTCAAAGCCATTCAATGGCAAGACGTTCGCCACGTATTGATCGGGACGAACCACCACCAGACAACCTTGGTCACGGTTGATGCCGCGCATGTCGAAGATGTCGCCAACGCCTTTGTGATCCACGCAGAACACTTTTTCGTGGTCTTGCAGGCTCAGTTTGCCAGTCTTTGGTTTCAGCAAAGACGGCATGTTCTCGTAGGCAAGCTGCTCAAAGGTTTGTTGGAACACGGCACGGAAATCGATCACCGCATCAATGTCCTCGCCCTTGCGGGTGTGCTTGACGATCGGTGAGTTGGGATGGGTTTCCAACCAGTCTGCAAGTGTGTGGATTGCTGAGCCGATGTCAGAACTGTCAGTCTTCCCTGCGAACGCGTAGATGCGCCAGCGTGCATCGGCTTCGGCAACATGGCCCAGTTGCATTTGTTTGGCATCCGACACACGCACCACAGGGGCTGAGTGGAAGCGACGGCCAATCTCTTCGCCTTTGGCCAATGCTTGGTGTGCGCTCGCAGCGAACAAATAAGACGTGTCGTATTTCACGGCAGTGCCGCCCGTGAATTCCAAGTTCTCTTTGAACTGGCGAATGATGCGCGGCTCTTCTGTCCCATCTCGCTCAGCCTGAGTGGTCGGTGCCGACATCACACGCGACCATTTGTGGTCGGTTTCGACCAGACGCTTGGCTTCGGTCAATCGCTCCTTAGAATAGCTGCGCAACAAACTTGCATCAGCGCGCCCTTGAAGCACATGCACCAGCTTCCAACCGAGGTTGAACGTGTCTTGCATCGACACGTTCATTCCTTGGCCGGCTTTGGGTGAATGGGTGTGACATGCGTCTCCTGCCGTGAAGACGCGAGGGTTGCGGTCTTCGCCCTCAGGAACGTCATCGAATCGGTCTGTGATGCTGTGACCAATGTCGTAGATGGACCACCACACAACCTCTTTCACGTCGATCGAATAGGGTTTGATGATGCGATTCGCGGCCGCAATCATGTCATCTTGGGTGAACTTGCGATGCGCTGCTTTCTCGTCAGGGCGGAGTTTGTCGAGCTCGACATACATGCGGAATACATAACCACCTTCGCGCGGCAGGATCAACACATTGCCTTCATTCGCAGAAGAAATCAAACACTTCTGACGCACGTCTGGAAAATCAGTGTTCGCCATGATGTCCATCACACCCCAGGCTTGATGTGCGGCATCGCCGTGCAGTTCACCACCAATCGCCTTGCGCACGGCAGAGTGCGCGCCATCGCATCCGACCACATAGTTCGCGCGCACAGTTCGGGTGGCGCCCCAGTTGACGCCACTGGAATCTTTCAATGTCACCGTGACAGGATGGTCATCGGTCGTGGGGTCAATCGTCAGACTCAGAACCTCCCAGCTGTAGTCGGGCTCCAGTCGTGAGGGTGAGTTCTTCATGACCTCCAAAAACAGCTCATGCAACCGCGCTTGGTTGATCAGGATGTGCGGCATTTCCGAGCTGTCATCGGCCACGTCTTGCACGCGCCCCACGCGCTTGATGTGCTCAGGTTTTTGAGGATCAGGCATCCAAAACGCAGTTTGGTTGACCCAATAAGTTTCGCGCTTGACTTTGTCAGCAAAGCCAAACGCTTGGAACATTTCCATGGTGCGCGTGTTGATGCCATCTGCCTTGCCTTTGATGATGTTGCTTGGCATGCGCTCGGTGATCATCGTTTCGATCTCTGGGAACTGCGCCAATTGCGCAGCAAGACACAGCCCTGCGGGGCCAGTGCCCGCAATCAACACGTCGACCTTCTCGGGCAGCGGCTCGTTGATGCCACGGTTGCGTCGGTTAGGTGCCGCCTGTTTGATGTCAGGGTTACCGCCTCTGAATCCATTTTTATAGAACTGCATGTTTGTCTCCAAAAGTTTTGAAAAGCACCGAAACATCGGGATGTTTATATAGTAACTGTACTTATCAATATCTGTCAACATGGTATGTATGATTACCATCTAGAGCTTTCACAAGGAGATGCAAGCATGTCTGTTCTCGACATGGCGGGCCATCTGATACGCCGCCTTCACCAACAATCTACGCAAGTTTTTGTTCAACGCACACAAGCCGCTGGGTTTGACCTGACGCCTGTTCAATATGCAGCGCTAGAGGCGATCTACGAAAACCCCGGGATCGACCAAGCGCGTGTTGCAGAAATGATTGGCTACGATCGAGCCACCATCGGCGGCGTCATAGAGCGCCTAGAGAAAAAAGACTGGATACGTCGCCTTGTTAGTGAGCAAGACCGCCGAGCACGTGAGTTGTCACTGACAGCCAAAGGCAAAAAAATTCGAATGGCCTTAGAACCCATCGTTCAAGACTTGCAAAAAGACATTCTTAAGCCCTTGAGCAGAGCCGATCGAGAGTCATTTATCTACTTAGCCAGACAGGTTGTTTTGCAGAGTGAGTCTTAATCAGAGATAGGGGCACAAAGAAAAAAGGCATCCAGCGGATTAAGCTGGATGCCTTTGGATGCAAATATGGTGGTGCATTGTGGACCCTGGTTCAATTCCACACCAACAGCACTTGAATACTGCTTGACCGGTGGTTGCGTATGCAGTGCATAACTTACAAATTTCCGCAGCTAACTCTCGAATTAACTGGCTTTTCTCTCGAATCTACGCGTCAATGGTCTTCCCAAAAAAAAGGAAAAAACCATGACAGATTCCGTGAAGCACCTAACTCAAAACGACCTAGCCAACAGATGGAACAAATCAGTCCACACAATCGAACGTTACCGTTGCGATGGCACTGGACCAGTCTATCTCAAAATTGGCGGCAAAGTAATGTACCGATTGATTGACATCGAAGCATTCGAATCCGAGCGCAGATTTCAACGCCCCGATGTACACAAGCCAGTCCCACCAAAAGCTGTGTCCGGTTTGATGCTTCACGAAGCGATTTCGCAACTAACCTGGAATCATCCTGACTTGCAGAAAAATTAGAGCTCTGCGATTGGAACAACCAACCATGTTGTGCCGGGATTTTTCTCAACAATAATCTCATTTCCCTCAACTCGATAAGTCAGCTGGCAATTGAATTTTGGATTTGACAAAACATCGGGATTGAAAACAACGTAGTTTTCTCCCCCGTTGTATCGCACGGAGGGGATAACCAATCCTGGATGACCCTCGCGATGAATCCTTGATCCAACTGATTGGGCGTATGAGTAATCAGTTTTGTGGGACAGTTCGGGAAAGTCAGCGACAAGTCCACGAAAGTCCAAAAGTGCGGCATCGCATGTCACTGAGTAAATTTTTCGTTCCCCAATGACAGCGCTCTTCTCGAACCCGGCATCACTCAACAACCAGCGGTACCAGTGATAAGCTGACTCGTAGACTGAAGCCTCCACAGAGTTACAGCCATACCAAACCCCGAATGATCCGTCAGAGAAGCGGCTCGATTGCCAGTGATCGAAAGGCCAAGCGATTGCATTGAACCACTCTGCATCTTCAAACGGTCGATGAATTACCGGCATGCTCGAACGATACGGAGGTGGCTTTACTTCATCTTCAACTTGTTGTGCCAATGTCCATTCATCAGGATCGTCTGACAGGTCGTCATATAGGTTTTGTGAATCCCTAATAGAAACGATGTTCCTCATTAGATCTTGATGAACGTCTGCCAACCTCAGTTGCGAAAAGAGATGATTCATGACTCCCAACCTAATTAGGAGCCACGAGCGCGGTCAAGGTAAGCGCGCACCATCAGGAGTCCGGCAAATCCCCACTCCTTGATCACATCAACTGGTGTCAGGTTGTTAAATGCTTTGTTGCGCGTGGACATCCACCGATAAGCAAGATCCCGGTTTTGCGGAAAAAGCAATCGTAAGTTTTTGTGGATTCCAAGCAAATGACCAACTCTTTCGAACTGATCACGATTAGTTCCAATGGGGTCCCCCTTGCGATAGCGCGTGAGGGCTGCACGATTGCTCGTAGCAATGCCCAACAATGCAGCCTGGTCTTCTGTTGTTAGTTTCCAGTGCTCCAGCAAGGTCATCACCATCTTTGCCAGTGCTCCACGATCTTGGGACGCGGAGGACTTACGCTCAAGTACGGCTCCCATATGCGTGCTCCTGTCATGTCTTGTATTTAGGTCTGCGATGATACCACGAAAAGTTTTAAATGTCTCGTAATTTGTTTCAATCGCAACAAACAAGCTATCGGGTCCTCCTCATTCCAATTTTAGGCAGCTCTGGACATAGGTCTTTATCTCACCACAATTTTCGGCGTGATCCGTGAACCAAATCCCTGACGGCATGCTCAAACTGAAGCTTGTTTAAGGGGCCATTCACGGCCTGGTCTTCAAGCGCCATGGAATGCGCGATCGGTTGCAATTGTTCTTTCGTAACGGCATGTGCTCGATCTTGAATCTGTTGCGAAAGACTTGTTCTTGGCACCAGCGCGTACTGCAACTCACAGTCCAATGCCTGTGCTGTTGACTGTCATTGAAAACTGAGCCACTTTGACGTGGATTTGCATCCAAATTTGAGCCACTTCATTGGCCTATCCTGCTTATTTTTTGAGCAAGGGTGGCCGGGAGTGATCAACGTGGGAACATTAAGTAAATTACGCCGCCTCGTCATCCGAGATGGCATGTCAGTTCGGCAGGCAAGCCGAAGACTTGGGATTTCTAGAAACACGGCGACCAAGTGGCTCAGCGAGTCTGAGATGGTTGAGCCCAAATACCCGCCAAGGCAGGCGGCCCTCAGTGTGCTTGACCCTTACAAGGAACAGCTTGTGACATGGCTCAAGGCAGACAGCCATCGCAACAAGCGTGAGCGTCGTGGTGTCAAAGCCTTGTACGAAGCTTTACGTGCGATGGGCTACAGCGGCAGCAGCAGCCCTGTGTACAGATTCGCCAAGCGCTGGAAGTTTGAACAAGTCAATGCGCCCAAGAACGCGGGGTTTGTGCCGCTGCATTTTGAGCTGGGTGAGGCATTCCAATTTGACTGGAGCTGCGAATACGCCTTCATTGGCGGCTTACGTCGCAGACTGGATGTGGCGCACATCAAGCTCGCGGCTAGTCGCGCGTTCTTGTTGGTGGCCTACTTCACGCAAACGCATGAAATGCTGTTTGATGCACACGCTCGGGGGTTTGCCGTGTTTGGCGGTGTGCCCAAGCGGGGCATCTACGACAACATGAAGACGGCGGTAGACAAGGTGGGTCAGGGCAAGCAGCGCAGCGTCAATGCGCGATTTGAGTCGATGACGGGGCACTACCTGTTTGATCACGAGTTCTGCAACCGTGCTGCGGGGTGGGAGAAAGGCATTGTTGAAAAAAACGTGCAAGACCGCAGGCGTGGTGTCATGCGCGAGGTTGCAGAAAAACGCTGGGCCAGTCTAAGCGAACTCAATGCTTGGCTTGAGCGTGCCTGTCGACATGCATGGGAAGAGTTGGCGCACCCTGAATGGCCAGAGTTGAGCGTTGCTGATGTCTGGCAAGACGAGGCGAACCACTTGATGCCTTGCCCCAAGCCCTTTGATGGCTACATCGAGCAACCTGTGCGGGTATCTTCCACATCGCTGATTCACTATCAAAGAAATCGCTACAGCGTGCCCTGTGAATGGGTGCATGCGGTGGTGAGTTTGCGCGTCTATCCTGATTGCCTCTTGGTGGTGGGGTCAGATGGGCAGACGGCGCGACTTGAGCGCAGCTTTGCGCGGGATCAAACCATCTACGACTGGCAGCACTACATCGCCTTGGTGGAGCGCAAACCTGGTGCTTTGCGCAACGGTGCGCCATTCAGGGATATGCCCGAATCCTTGGTGCAATTGCAGCGCCAGTTGCTCAAGCACCCTGGGGGTGACAGGGTGATGGCGCAAGTCCTGTCGGCAGTTAACTTGCACGGGCTGGAAGATGTGTTGGTCTCTACGGAATTGGCCTTGCAAGCAGGGCGTGTGAGCGCAGACCATGTACTCAATGTGATTGCGAGGCTAAAAGAGCCAAGGCTCAATCGTTTGGAAATCAGTACACCTTTGCAACTGAACACACCCGCACAGGCCAACCTTGAGCGCTACGATGCGTTGAGGAGTGAACAGGGGGTCCGCCATGAATGATGTGGTGAACGGACTCAAATTGCTGGGTCTTCATGGCATGGCCAGCGCGTGGCCAGAGGTGTTGGGCACAGCTCGTATGAAAGAGTTGGACCACGAAGTGGTGCTGCACCAGTTGATCAAGTCAGAAGCTGCACAGCGTGAGGTGCGCTCCATGGCCTATCAGATGCGCGTTGCGCGCTTCCCCTCGCATCGAGACCTGACGGGGTTTGACTTCAGGCAGGCGCATGTTGATGAAGGCTTGGTCAAGCAATTGCATGAACTGCAGTTTGTAGACTCGGCGCACAACGTGGTGTTTGTCGGGGGGCCGGGGACAGGCAAAACACACTTGGCCACAAGTCTTGGGGTTCAAGCCATACGAGCCAAGGGCAAGCGGGTTCGCTTCTTCTCAACGGTGGAATTGGTGAATGCCTTGGAGCTTGAGAAATCCCAGAACAAGCACGGCCAACTGGCGAACCGGCTGATGTACGTGGACCTGGTGATCTTGGATGAAATGGGTTATTTGCCGTTCACCCAATCGGGAGGTGCATTGCTATTTCATTTGCTGTCAAAGCTGTACGAGCGCACCAGTGTGGTGATCACCACCAACTTGAACTTCTCGGAGTGGGCCAATGTGTTTGGGGATGCCAAGATGACGACGGCATTGCTGGACCGGCTCACGCATCACTGCCACATAGTTGAAACAGGCAACGAGAGTTGGCGCTTCAAGCACTCGCAATCGAGCAGTCAGCAGATGAAACCATCCAAAACGAAAGGAGCTAAAAATACAGAACAGCTAAACTTATCCACAACCGAATAAACCAATTCTTTAAAAACCAGTGGCTCAATATTCGATGCAAACACTGGCTCAGTTTGTCTGGCTAATCAACAGCGCAGCCCCAGATCGTGCTGCTGCGCTTGCTGGCTGTGCTGATCCAAATACTCAATCTCGGCAGCCGCTTCAAACAAGTCGGGATGATTGACGTACAACCAGAACGATCGATGCAAATCGTTGTTCTTGCAGGCAATCAGTCCCACTAGTTCATTGGGTTTGGCATGCGTGGCCTGAAACATAGCTTGTTTGCCCAAGGGATGAGCCAGTGTCGAACTCGCATGCAAGCCCGCAATGATGCGATCTCGCTTGACCGTATTGGTATAGCTCTGGATGAGCTTGATCAGCTTGCGTGATGTGTGGGTGTTGTCCTGCCAAGACCACCCCTCAGGCAGGGGTAGGTCATGGCGACCAATGAATGTTTTGAGCGTGTCGTCAACGGGCAAATAAAGCACGATGTCTGCATAAGTCTGTGGCTTGCTCACGTTGTCTCCTTCTTGTTTTTATGAGGGGAACCAACCCCAACCCGCTAGCCCAAAGGACTGCGGATTTATGTTGAAATTGGTAATTTGCTGGATAAATATACAGTATTTGGAAAATATGTCAAAACCCTCTTCAAAACCCGCTTGATTACGGCCATTTAGAGCCCATTAGGCCTGTTTACGGGCCTTTCAAGGCCCAATGTCGCCACAATCCCCGCCACTTGGAGTTACGTGTAACGGGGTCTGAACCTACGATTTCAGGCAAGTTTTTTCTGAACACAACCCTTCAATGCAAACATCTGAACTTCCTCCTGCTGTCATCGTTCACCGCCCCCGCAAAGGGGCAAAGCAAGAGCGCAGTAAACACCTCGGCCTAGCAGAAGTTGCCAAGCTGGTTGCACACGCAGTCGTGATGACCAAAGACGATCTGACACAAGCCTCAAAGAGTCAGATTTATGCCACTGACAGAGACGAGTTTCTCGACTTCCATGCCGAGCAGAGCGTCAATACGAACCCGTCAACAAATCAAGGAGTTCGCAAATGACATCTGCTGCCTCACCCACCTCCCATCTAGAAATAACCAGCGCCATTGGCCCCCAACTAAAGGATCTTTCAACCATGCCCATTGCCGAACTCTGGGCGCTGTGGGACAAGCATTTCAAGATCCGCCCGCCACATCCCAATCGCCGACAACTCGAGGCACGCCTGAGCTACCGGCTACAGGAGATTAAGTTTGGCGGCCTTAACCCCGACACGCGCAACCTGCTGGCTGACTTTGGTGAGCGACTCTCCAAGATCAAAACCAGCACCCGCCCAATCACAGCTCTGCTTCCTGGCACCGAATTAATTCGCGAGTTTGATGGCCGTGACTACCGCGTCACAGTCACCACAGATGGCCGTTTTGAAATGGACGGGCATAAGTACCCCTCACTCTCAGCTGTGGCTAAGCACATCACTGGCACACAGTGGTCTGGCCCCGCCTTCTTTGGACTCAATAAAGGTAACAACACATGAATGACACCAAACGCAAACGCTGCGCCGTCTACTGCCGCGTATCTTCCGACGAACGCCTAGATCAATCGTTCAACTCCATCGATGCTCAGCGCGAAGCGGGTATCGCCTATGTGGCCAGCCAAAAGACAGAAGGCTGGGAACTAGTGCAGGACTTCTATGAGGATCCAGGGTTTTCCGGCGGAAACATGAACCGTCCTGGACTCAAACGCCTCATCACCGACATTCAGCTCGGAAGAATCGACATCGTGGTGGTCTACAAGATCGATCGACTCTCCCGCTCACTGGCTGACTTTGCCAAGATGGTGGAAGTGTTTGACGCGCACGGCGTGAGTTTTAGTTCGGTCACCCAGCAAATCAACTCAGCCACCTCCATGGGGCGATTGATGCTCAATGTGCTGCTGTCCTTTGCTCAGTTTGAGCGTGAAGTCACGGGAGAGCGTATCCGGGACAAGATCGCCGCATCTAAGCGCAAAGGCATGTGGATGGGAGGCTCCGTACCACTGGGCTACCGAGTTGACAACCGAACACTGCAGATTGAGCCCCAAGAGGCTGAGTTGGTGCAACAGATCTTTGCGCAATTCATTGCTGAGAAATCGACCACGAAGATCGTCAGGGAACTGAGTGATCGTGGCATTCAAACCAAGCGCCGCAAAGCATTCTGCAAGCAGAGCATTTACAAGATCCTGCACAACCGCACCTACATCGGCGAGATCTCCCACAAAGGTGAAACCTTCCCTGCCCAACACGAGGGTTTGATTGACAAGGTCACATGGGATCGAGTGCAAGCCATACTCACCGATGACAGCCGACTGCGCTGCCGCAAAACGTGGGATCGTAAAAACCGCAACGACTTTTTGCTGCGAGGCATTGCCTACACACCAGAGGGTGACTTACTCATCCCCATGGCCACCCGCAAACCTAGTGGCAAGGTTTACCGCTATTACGTGATCAACAAGAAGATGCATCAGGGGGCAAAGGCTGCCCAGTCTTGGAACTATCCAGCGCAAACCGTGGAAGAAGCCGTCACAGAGAAACTGATGGAGTACCTGCACAGTGAGCAGATGGTGCACGCGTATTGGGAACAGATTCAGCAGATCAATCCATCGATAGATGAGCCTCAGGCTGTCGTGCTGTTGTTGCGTAGAACGGCAGAGATTTGGAATCAGTTTTTTATGCCGATGAAGGTTGAGATTGTTCACAGCCTGATTGAACGCGTAGTGGTCAGCCCAAGTGGAATCGAAGTGCTTATGCGCTACGAGGCATTGGGTGACTTCGTCAAAGCCATGAATTCAAACAACCAAAGCAAACAGTTGGAGGAAGCCCTATGAGCAACCAGAACATCCAAGATTCTCAATTGAAGGCGCCGGTCATAGAGGTCTCATCGTTTAAACCACTCAAGTTCAGACAGCGGGGTGGACGCAAGGTCTCAATTCCAGTTAGCGATACAGTCATCGAAAACAGATTGAGAAAGCCTGCAACCAATCGCGCACTCTTGCATGCGCTTGCGCGAGCCTTTTATTGGGCACGTCTGATTGATCAAGAGGTCGTTGCGAGTGGGTCTGAGATCGCAATCAAAGAAGGACTGGAGGCCAGCACAGTGAACGAGCGACTCAGGATGACATTGTTGTCACCAGCCACCATCGAAAGCATTCTTAACGGTACGCAACCTGAGGGGCTAACGATGAATTGGTTGACTCGAAATACTTTCCCATCAGACTGGGAAAAACAGCGACAACTAGCAGCAATTATTTAAAGACAGTTCTAGAAAATTTTGCATTCTTCAATTTGAGATTTTCGTGAACCTGATTTTCAAATTGAACGTTCTTAGAAGTACTGAGAACAACCCCTTTGCTTCCGTCCCATTTATCATGTCATGAAAAATTAACATTCGAATGCTCCAATGAAAACGTTTTCACTTGGAGCAGTTTTGTGAGCATTAGAGAAGTAGCAGCACAGGCAGATGTATCCATGGCCACAGTGTCAAGGGTATTCAACTTGCCTGAAAAGGTGAATGCCCAAACGCGTGCTCATGTCCTCCAAATCGCCAAAAATATTGGGTACTACCCAAATGCAAGCGCTCGAACACTGCGAACACAACGCAGCCGCGTTCTTGGTGTCGTATTACCAACGCTTCTCAATCCAGTTTTTGCCGAATGTTTGGATGGAATTGCTCAAGCAGCGAGCGCTCATGGGTATGCCATTCTTCCAATGACCACCGATTACAAGCTTGACCAAGAAGAGCAAGCAGTTAATCAACTATTGGCGGCAAATGTTGATGGCATGGTGTTGGTGGTGTCTAACCCCGCAACATCTATGGCACTTGTTCGATTGCAAACAGCGCAACTGCCATATGTACTCGCCTACAACCGACAGGCTGACCACCCGTGTGTGTCTGTTGATAACGAACTTGCTATGCGCGAAACAGTCGAACAACTGGTCGCAATGGGACATCGTCGCATATCACTTATCAGCGGTCAGCTTGCCGCATCAGATCGCGCACAACAACGCAAGCGTGGTTTTTTTGAAGGAATGCAGGCGCAAAGTATAGATGAAGTTCATTGTTTGGAAGTGCCGTTCGTTGAAACAGCAGTTCAAGAGATTTCAGAACTACTAAGACAAACCAATCGCCCTACAGCATTGATTTGCTCGAACGACTTAATTGCGATTCGAAGCATTCGAGCAGCTCATCTAGCTGGCTTGCGTGTTCCTCATGACATCAGCATCACTGGTTTTGATGGGGTTTCCATAGGCGAAGACCTCACCCCCATGCTCAGCACCGTCACGCAACCTAACAAGGCAATCGGTCAACACACCGTTGACCTTGTTGTAAGTGCATTGATAAACGATGCACCTCTCAAACCAAATGACAGTTTGTTGCTTAAGCATGGGTATCGCCAAGGCGAATCGACTGCACGAGTTTCAAGCACCGTCACTCATTCATAACAAAAAGAAGCTACGTTCGTTTCATCCTCTTTTAACCCTCGGAGTCTTTATGCGAAAACCATTGAAAAATCTTGCACGCACAGCACTTTTGGCATTAGGTCTTGTCGCCAGTGTTAGTGCATTTGCACAAAATGCAATTTGTTACAACTGCCCACCTGAGTGGGCTGATTGGGCAAGTCAGATCAAAGCGATTAAAACAAAGACCGGTGTCACAGTGCCACCAGACAACAAGAACTCTGGTCAGTCATTGGCGCAATTGGTTGCCGAAAAATCTAGTCCTGTTGCTGACGTCACCTATTTAGGCGTTACCTTTGCTATTCAAGCGCAAAAAGAGGGCGTCGTTACTGCATACAAGCCAGCAGGCTGGAATGACATCCCTGATGGCCTCAAAGACCCTCAAGGAAATTGGTTCACGATTCACTCGGGCACTATGGGCTTCATGGTCAATGTCGACGCTCTCAAAGGCAAACCAGTCCCCAAGTCTTGGGCTGACTTGCTCAAGCCGGAGTACAAAGGTTTGATTGGTTACCTCGATCCAGCTTCAGCTTTTGTGGGCTATGTTGGCGCAGTGGCTGTTAACCAAGCACGCGGCGGTACCTTGGACAACTTCGGTCCCGGTATCGACTACTTCAAAGCTTTACAAAAGAACGAACCAATCGTTCCAAAGCAAACTGCCTATGCACGAGTTCTATCCGGTGAAATTGCTATCTTGCTGGACTATGACTTCAACGCATACCGCGCCAAGTACAAAGACAAGGCCAATGTGCAATTCGTGATTCCGACTGAAGGTACTGTGGTCGTACCCTATGTGATGAGCAAAGTTGCAAATGCTCCGCACGGTGATAACGCCAACAAGGTGTTGGACTTTGTACTGTCGGATGAAGGTCAAGCCATTTGGGCCAATGCCTATTTGCGCCCTGTACGTGCAGCGGCTATGCCCAAGGATGTGCAAGCTCGCTTTTTGCCTGCAAGTGAATATGCTCGCGCCAAAAGCGTGGACTACAACAAGATGGCTACAGTGCAAAAAACCTTCTCTGACCGTTACCTGAAAGACGTTCAGTAATCATTGACAAAGGCGCCCCGCATGACTTCTCCATCACGTCTGCTGGGCGCCTGCGTTGCGCCCGCTGTAGCTTTCTTTGCAGCCTTTTGGCTTTTGCCAGTAGTACGACTATTTGCATTACCCGCTGAAAAAGGGTGGGCTACATATTTCTCTGTTTTAACCAACAGCCGATATTTACAAAGCCTGCTTAATACGTTGGGACTCTCTCTTGGCGTGACGCTCATGACCTTGATATTGGGAGGCCTAGTGGGTATCACACTTGCGAGGCTTAGTTTTAGAGGCAAGCCGTTGTTGTTATCTTTGCTTACCCTACCTCTCTCATTTCCCGGTGTGATCATTGGTTTTTTCATCATCTTGCTCGGTGGGCGTCAAGGCTTGGTTGCTGACGTTACCGAGTGGATGGGACTAGGACGAACTACTTTTGCTTATGGGTTCACCGGGCTTTTCTTAGGTTATTTGTATTTTTCACTTCCACGTGCAATTGCTACTTACACAGCGGCAGCGAGTGCTATGGATGCACAGCTTGAAGAAGCAGCCAGATCACTTGGTGCATCGCGCTGGCAGGTTGCCAAAGATGTCTGGATTCCTGAACTGGCACAAACAACACTGGCATGTGGTGCTATTGTTTTTGCAACATCCATGGGTGCCTTCGGGACGGCATTTACATTGGCTAGTAAATTTGATGTGCTTCCTATCACTATCTATAACGAATTCACAAATTACGCCAACTTCGCCTTGGCGGCTAGCTTATCGATTGTGCTGGGACTCATCACTTGGGTAAGCTTGTTTTTGACATATCGTGCAGCTGGCCCTGTAGCCGCAGGAGCCTGAAATCATGTCGCATCCACGTCAACTTCCCTTGCTACTACCAGCACTAACTGTGTTGGTTAGCTTATTCATGATTGCGCCTATTGCCTTGTCAGTTATGGCAGGCTTAGTCAACAACTACAGCGCAGGACTGGCGAGCGGTTTGACTTTACGCTGGCTTGGTGAGGTGTTGGACGTCTATGGCAGCACCATTACTGCCTCACTTCTGCTAGCGCTACTGTGCGTCATTGGCAGCTTAATCTTGGGTGTGCCTTGTGCGTATGCGATGGCACGCAGTAAATCTCGTTGGGCTAGATTGTTTGAAGAATTACTGACCTTGCCTGTTGCTGTACCGGGCCTTGCTACAGCACTGGCACTGGTATTGGCCTATGGGCAAATAAGGGATTTTCGACAAAGCTTTGCGTTTATTTTGATAGGTCATCTCGTCTTCACCTTGCCATTTATGGTTCGCACGGTAGGAGCCGCATTTCGTCGCCATGAACTCATTGCTCTGGAGGAAGCTGCACGCTCATTGGGTGCAAACTTTATTCAACGATTCATAGGTGTCTTGGTTCCTGCAGTTTTACCTGCAATCGTGGCAGCAAGTTTGATGGTCTTTACTTTGTCAGTTGGCGAGTTCAACCTAACTTGGATGCTTCACACACCACTGACTAGAACCTTGCCAGTTGGACTGGCTGACAGCTATGCATCAATGCGTATTGAAATTGGCTCAGCGTACACGTTGGTTTTTTTATTCGTCATCTTGCCTGTTTTGTGGGGCTTGCAATGGCTTGGCAACTTAATCGAGAAACATCATGGAACTTGAACGTACTCGCGTCGACATCATTGACTGCTCAAAAACCTATCCTGATGGAACCCTTGGATTGCAAACTACAAACTTGGTTATAGAACCGGGTGAGGTATTGGCTTTGCTCGGTCCATCGGGTTGTGGAAAAACGACGTTACTACGCTTGATCGCTGGCTTGGAAACACCAGACGCAGGCAGTCATATTTTGTTTGGCGACCAAGACGTAACTGTTTTACCAATTGAGCAACGCGGGATTGGAATGGTGTTTCAGCACTACGCGCTTTTCCCACAAATGTCTGTCGAGGCGAATATTGGCTATGGTCTGCGCATCCGAGGTACACCTCTAGAAAAGCAGCGACGAATTGTGGGCGAACTCATAGACTTGGTTCGACTTAACGGACTTGAAAAAAAGAGACCGGCTGAACTCTCAGGTGGTCAGCGCCAACGAGTTGCGCTAGCGCGTGCAGTCGCTGTTCGCCCTCGCGTTTTATTGTTGGATGAGCCGCTTACTGCACTGGACGCCAAACTAAAAGAATCACTTCGCAATGAGCTTGCAGAACTCCTGCGGCGCTTGAATATCACTGCAATTCACGTGACCCATGACCAGCAAGAAGCGATGGCAATTGCTGATCGTTTAGCGGTAATGCAGGCTGGGCGTATCGTTCAAGTTGGTGATGGAGAAACGCTTTACCGTTCACCAGCACATCCATTCGTTGCGAGCTTCTTAGGCCGTGTCAATCGACTTCAGCGTGACCAAGCCGCTCGTGCCAAACACATACTGAACTTTGGTGGGCACGAGTACCCTTGTCTTCCTGAATGGGCCGTTCACGCTGAGATGCTTGTACGACCTGAAGATATTGAAGTTGGTATTGTTCAGACCGGCTGGGGTGAAGCGACCGTCACTCGACGCAGCTTCTTAGGCGAACGAGTACACCTCACCCTTAATGTCAAAGATCAATCAGAATTATTTGCCGACGTTGACAGAGATCACGCAGCTCAATTGGGACACAAGGTCGGAGTCCGTATCCGCCCCAATCGCCTGATGCCTTGTCTTGAGTCCATCGTTAATTGATACACAAACTCATGTCTTACACCTTCTTAGTTCAAATTTCAGACACTCACATCCGAGAACCTGAGCGGTTAGCTTATGGACGACTCGACACAGCTCCCTATTTGAGACAAGCCGTTTCAGCGATCGGTCGGTTGTCGCAAAAACCGGATGCGGTTGTCATCACAGGAGATTTGACCGACTTTGGACGCGCTGCGGAATACGAACACCTTCGAACCCTTATCGAACCTTTGGATATGCCCGTTTATCTATTGCCGGGGAATCATGATGACCGGCAACAAATGCGGTCTAGTTTTCCTGAGCATACATATTTGGGCGCGGAAGGTTTTGTTCAATACAGTGTGCCGATCGGTGATCTGCAGTTGATAACGCTTGACACAGTCGTACCGCTTGCAAGCGAAGGTTCATTGTGCGAAGAACGACTGGCTTGGCTTGCGATTGAATTAGAAAAATACAGTCACCGGCCAGTGGTTTTAGCAATGCATCATCCCCCCTTCAAAACGCTGATTGGCCATATGGATGAAATCGGTTTGCTAAACGGAGCGCAAGAATTAGAAACTCTGTTGAAACGCTTCCCGAACGTTGAGAGGGTGATATGTGGTCATTTGCACAGAGCTATTCAAGTGAGCTTTGGGGGCACTCTGGCTGTTACCGTTCCATCGCCTGCGCATCAAGTCTGCCTTGATCTCTCGCCGCAAGCAGCTTCTGCTTGGGTTTTAGAACCGCCAGCTTTTGGTATTCACACATTGCCTCAAGGGGGGCGTATGGTTAGCCATACAGCTTACTGCGCCGCTTTTGACGGCCCTTACCCGTTCCACGAAGCCAGTGGGCAATTGATTGATTGAATTAGATGCGTGTAGCTTTTCTCGATTTAGATCACACACTACTCGTCGCTGACAGCAATCAGCTCTGGATGTCATTTTTGCTGTCACAGCAAATGATTTCTGTAAATGATGTTGCTACGCATGAAAAGTTCATGGATGACTACTCTAATGGGGTGCTTGATTTTCAAGCTTTGCAAACGTTTCGAATCAAACTTGATGCTTCATTAGCCAATAATCAGATGGACGAATGCAAGAAAATATTTGAAAATGAAATCTTGCTTCCCGCTATCGCACCGTTAGCTTCGCATTTGTTAGATGAAATCAAAAATCAAGGTATTACGACTGCCATTGTTAGTGCAACACGATTAAATTTAATTGAACCAGTTGCACAACTTCTTGGCATAGATCATGTACTTAGCTCCTGCTTTGGCCAAGATAAGGTTTATCAAGTTGAAGCATGGCTAAAGTGTTTTGGGAAATCGTTAGCAAATCTAAATGAGAGTTGGTTTTACAGTGATTCTCACAACGATTTACCGCTACTTGAGGCTGTCCATTTTCCAATTGCTGTAGACCCAGATTTCAAACTTATTGAAATTGCAACTTCACGAAATTGGAAGCGAATTTCTCTTCGTAAATAAATAAAAATATTTGCATTTCCTCTTCGAAAACACTTTTAATGCAGCATGAATGAATTGAAATTCATTATGCATTTGGCTTTATGCTTTTAACCTCATGTCCCGTTCGTTTGGGTTAGTACGACTTTTTTTATAAAAACACACCAAGTTGCAATTTGCCCTATAACGTACGGAGTGGAAATCAATATTGACTAGCATTTTTTGGCCAATATGATAGTTTTTTTAAATGTTCTAGCAATTTTTGACCCGAAGTATCTAAGCTGTTGTTGTTATGTATTTCTATAAGACTGCAACCTGTTGGCAAATCCAAGTCTATAGCTCTGCGTAGTCTGGCTTCAATAGCCTCTTCAGATTCACGGGCACGAAAGCAAAGTCTTTGGCGGAGCACATCAGTGTCAGCAGTGATATGCAAAACTGTCAAATCAGGATATAGATTGGCTGCAATAGGGAGATGGGCACGTGACCCGTTTACTAATACACAGTAATTTGGATTGTCTAAATAGATGAGCTCCGATTTTCTAATTCCATATCTGTGCGAATTGGCATTCCAGTGCATTGCAAATTCATTCGAGACAAGTAAGTCATCAAAGAACAAATCATCAACAACTTCATGCTTTTCCGAATCAGGGCCATCTGCTTGAGGACGATTGATAGTACGACGTGCCCAATGGACTGGGGCTGAATTAGGCGTCTGCAGACGAAGCCAAGCCAACAAACTGTCCTTCCCAGCGCCTGAAGGACCAACTACATAAATCAATCGTCGGCTCATTTAATCATCTCCACAAGATCGAAAAGTTCAAAATCAGCACCGCGTATAGGCTCTATAAATAATGCGAGTCGATCAAAACGACATGCACCTAAATTTGAAAAATGCAACTGAGCTGCATCAACCCAAGCTGCACACTCTTCGCCAGTCATATCATCCAGTTTATTCGTTAGTGATAAATGAAAATTAAATTCGTCAAATACATATGGATAACCCCACTCCACTAACAGGCGATCTTGTTTAGGCGTGAGAGGTGCCTGTCGACGACGGTCTAAATCTGCCTTACTTAGTGGCGCTGCATAACTATGTAATTCCTTGACACACGCATCAGCTGTTGCGTTTATGAGCGTCAAATCTCCCTTTGGACGCAATGCAATAAATCCACTATCCGTCCTGACTTGCATAGTCGGCAACTCAAATGCAGGTAACTTATCGGCCAGCGCTTGAAGCCCAGACATAATTGACTTCAAGTTCTCACTGGGCCTAATTTTGAAGGGTGCTTTTAGCGTTGCATGCCAGCCATAGCGACGTGGTTCTGAAGTCCTTGCCCATTGCTCAGCAGATGAGATACCTGTCAACTGTGGCTGAGTCATAGACTTTCCCGTTGCCGCACAACGCCCTAACCATTCACTGCCCGCTTGCCACCAAGAACTGCGTATATCGGGCACAAAATAGACTGCGCAACGGTAGGGTGTGGCTAAATATTTCTCATCAAGAATCATGATGATTCACCGTCAATGTCACGCGATCTCCTGCAAACCAAGCTTTGGAGAATTCAATTGGCACGCCAATGGTGTCTACGTTCACACTGGTCACCAGCAATGCGGGTCGTGACACCGATTGCGACAACAGCTCGGCCACGTCTTTGTCTGGCAGTCTTGCACTGATGCGGTTTTCTAGCCGCAAATAATCCGTCACGCCATGCTGTGCAAAGGCGTCGGTGATCGAGCCCGTGCTTTGCACGACCTCCGCCAAATTGGCGAAACGTGGCAAAGGGAAATAACGCTCACTCACATGCAAAGGCTGGCCTGCGCCCTCACCCAGCACTTGTAAATATAACAGCGCGCTTGCCTCAGGCAATCGCAAGGCCTGCGCCTCATCAGGGCCCGCCTCGACCTCGGCGGATTGCAACACTTGCAGTGAGCCACGCAAACCTGCATGCGTCAAGCTGTGGCGATGGCGTGTGCGTTTGCCCAATACCAAATCCACCGCAAACGACTCAACAAACGTGCCGCGCCCTTGCGAGGCATGCACCAACCCACGCTGCACCAAGCTGGCCAAGGAGCGGCGAATGGTGTGGCGGTTCACTCCAAACTGCTGCGCCAAGCTGTGCTCGGACGGCAGGCGAACGCCAGGCGCATACACACCTTGACCGATGGCCTCTGCAAGCTCGTTAGCGATGCGCGACCAAAAGCGATCTGTGTCACGCGAAGAGGAAATCACATCCGTCATGAAAGTTACACATGCATTACCTAAGCTTGCACACATGTTTGAGTTGTATAGACAAGTCATAGGGTGCCATAAAGATGTTTCAGACGTTTGACAAAAACTCGCCACCAACGCGTCAGTCGTGGATGGCTTTACTTGCAAGAGCACCGCAACACCTGCTAGATCACGCGCTGGCTAAACATATGAATTTTCAGCTCCAATGGCTGCGCCGCCCCGAAACGGGTTTGATGATGGTGCAAGGTCGCGTTGGCGGCACGGGCGAGCGCTTCAACTTGGGCGAGGTCACCGTTACCCGCTGCGCCTTGCGTCTGAACTCCACTGCCTCTAATACGCCTGTGGGTGTGTCTTATGTACTGGGTCGCAACCACCACCAAGCCCAACTCGCAGCTGTAGCCGATGCCTTGCTGCAAGATCCTGCAAAACACGCCGCGCTAGAGGCCAACCTGCTCACCCCCCTGCGCGAACACCTGCAAGCACAAAACGCCGCGCGCCATGCACGCGCTCAAACCACCAAGGTGGACTTTCTCACCGTGGCTCGTGAAGCCGGTGGTGACGACGAAGGAGACGCGGTATGAAAGCACAAGACTTACAGCACATCGCCGCAGGCTTTAGCCATGAAGCATTTGGAAGCCAAGCCGTGTTCCGAATCACACTGAATGCACTGTCGCACCCTGGGCGTCCATTTCAAATGCCCACCGATTGCGCCTTGCCAAGGCATGGCCAACCCGCGGCTGCAGCGCTGATGCTAGGACTGCTTGATGCCGACACCCGCTTGTGGCTGTCGCCTACTCTGGCTCAGACTGATGCTGCGCCGTGGCTGCGCTTTCACACCGGCTGTCAGATCGTGACCGATGCCAACGATGCTGATTTTGTCTGGGTGGCTTTAGGTAATGCACTGCCTGCATTGAACAGCCTGCGCTTAGGCAGCGATGCCTACCCTGACCAATCCGCTACCTGCGTGATCGAAACACTCGCGCTGCATGCAAACGTGGCCGGCTGGACGCTTCAAGGCCCGGGCATTCAAGACAAACGCCACTTGCAAGTGACAGGCCTCACACCTGATTTCACGGAGCAATGGCAACACAACCACGCCAGCTTTCCACGCGGTGTGGATGTGTTTCTCACCACCCCCACTCATGTGGTGGGCCTGCCGCGCACGACGTGCATCTTGAACACTCAGGAGAACTGACATGTACGTAGCCGTCAAAGGCGGAGAAACCGCCATCCTCAGTAGCTACAAACTGCTTGCCGAACAGCGTCGTGGCGACACCGCACAACCCGAACTCAGCGTCGAACAAATTCGCCAACAGCTCAAACTGTCAGTTGACCGCGTCATGACCGAGGGCTCGGTATACGACCCTGAACTCGCAGCACTCGCCATCAAACAAGCCAGCGGCGATTTGGTGGAAGCTATCTTTTTGTTGCGTGCATATCGCGCCACCTTGCCGCGCTTGGGCAACACCTGCGCACTGGACACGGCACGCATGCAACTCGACCGACGCATTTCCGCCACCTTCAAAGACCTGCCCGGCGGTCAAGTGTTGGGCCCGACGTATGACTACACGCAACGCCTACTCGACTTCACACTGCTAGCCAATGCACAAAGAGATGCGCAGGCCAATGATGGTGCGCCAGCAAAAGATGCAGACACCCCAAGTGCACAAACCGAGCTAGTACCCCGCGTCGTCGACTTGCTCAACCAAGAAGGCTTGATCGAAACCTTCCCATGCCCCGAGCACGACCCCGACCCCATGGACCTGACGCGCGAGCCCTTGCGCTTTCCAGCCGACCGCGCCACGCGTTTACAAAACATCGCACGCGGTGACGAAGGCTTTTTATTGGCCATGGCGTATTCCACCCAACGCGGCTATTCGCACACCCACCCCTTTGTGGGCGAGGTGCGCTTGGGCCAAGTAGCCGTCGAAATTGAACCCGAAGAGCTGGGCTTTGCGATCTCAATTGGCGACATCGAAATCACCGAATGCGAAATGGTCAACCAGTTTGGAGGCAGCAAAACCGAGCCACCAAAATTCACGCGCGGCTACGGCTTGGCCTTTGGTCACAGCGAACGCAAAGCCATGGCCATGAGTTTGGTCGACCGAGCCCTGCGTGCCGACGAGTTAGGGGAAACCATCGAGTCTCCCGCACAAATGCAAGAGTTTGTTCTCTCACACAGCGACAGCCTTGAAGCCTCTGGGTTTGTGCAGCACTTGAAGCTGCCGCACTACGTGGACTTCCAATCCGAGCTAGAGCTGGTGCGCAAAATGCGCGCTAGCCAACACGGCCCCGATGCCTCTGAGGAGTAAGCATGACCGCACACCGCACCACCGTACCTCAAGACACCTCACCAGACGTGAATTTCGCGTATCTAGACGAGCGCACCAAGCGCATGATTCGCCGCAGCATTCTCAAAGCCGTGGCCATCCCCGGCTACCAAGTGCCGTTTGGCTCACGCGAAATGCCATTGCCCTACGGCTGGGGCACCGGTGGCATTCAGGTGACCGCCTCGGTCATCGGCCCAGACGACACACTCAAGGTGATTGACCAAGGCTCCGACGACACGGTCAACGCCGTGAACATCCGACGTTTCTTTGAGCGCACCGCAGGCGTGAACACCACAACGCGCACCCACGAAGCCACATTGATCCAAACGCGTCACCGCATTCCCGAAAAGCCTTTGGTCGAAGGGCAAATCATCGTGTTTCAAGTACCCGTACCTGAGCCAATGCAGCGCTTGGAGCCACGCGAAACTGAAACACGAACCCTGCACGGCTTGGCCGAGTACGGCCTGATGCACGTCAAGCTGTACGAAGACATCGCACGCTACGGCCACATCGCCACCACCTACGACTACCCCGTCATAGTGAACCACCGCTACATCATGTCGCCCTCGCCGAACCCCAAGTTTGACAACCCAAAAATGCACATGAACCCTGCCTTGCAGTTATTTGGTGCGGGCCGCGAAAAACGCATTTACGCCGTGCCACCCTACACCTCGGTAGAGAGCTTGGCGTTTGAAGACCATCCGTTTGAAATTCAAAAATGGAATGCGGCGTGCGCACAGTGCGGGGCCACAGATTCGTTCCTAGACGAAATCATCACCGACGATGCCGGTGGCCGCATGCACGTGTGCTCGGATTCCGACTACTGCCAAACACGGCAAGACGAACAATCGTCGGAGGCCGCATGAGAGAAAGTATGAGCGTGAATATGAGCTTGCAAGTGCGACAGGCCACAGCCGCTGACTTGCCCAGCGTCTTGGCGCTGTATGCGCAACCGGCCATGGATAACGGCAAAGTTCTCACCATCGCACAAGCCGAACAACTACTCGCTCAGTTCAGTTACTACCCCAACTACCGATTATTTGTCGCCTGCAAAGACGATGCAGTCGTGGGCACCTTTGCTTTACTGATCATGCACAACCTCGCCCACCAAGGCACACCGTCAGCCATCGTCGAAGACGTGGTGGTGAGTGAAGCACATCAATCCCAAGGCATTGGTCGCGACATGATGCACCACGCCATGGCACTTGCCCGTGAGGCGGGTTGCTACAAGTTAGTCTTATCGTCCAACCAAAAACGTGAACGCGCCCATGCGTTTTATGAGTCGTTGGGTTTTCAGCGACATGGCTTTAGTTTTTCAATCGAGATCTGAAATGCCTTCTTTAGACAACTCCCCTCCTTTGCTACGTGTGCGTGGCGTGGGCAAAAGCTATGGCGATCGGATTGCCATTCACGAAGCGAGTTTTGACTTATGGCCCGGCGAAGTGATGGCTGTGGTGGGCGAATCGGGCTCCGGTAAATCCACCCTGCTCAACGCCATCGCGGCACGCAGCCGACCCGATGCAGGTGAGGTTGAATTCCTTAACCGCGAAGGTCAACTGCAAGACATCTACACCATGACCGAAGCGCAGCAACGCCTGTTGGCGCGCACCGACTGGGGCTTTGTGCATCAAAACGCCGCCGATGGGTTGCGCATGGATGTGTCTGCAGGTGCCAATGTGGGCGAACGTCTGATGGGCTTGGGCGAGCGCCACTATGGCCGCTTACGCCTCACAGCAGAAGAGTGGCTAGAGCGTGTGGAGATTGATGCCGCACGCATCGACGACACGCCGCGCACCTTCTCGGGCGGCATGCGTCAACGCCTGCAAATTGCCCGCAACTTGGTGACCCAACCGCGCTTGGTGTTCATGGATGAACCCACTTCCGGTTTAGATGTGTCGGTACAGGCTCGATTGCTGGATTTGCTGCGTCAACTCACACGCCAAATGCAATTGGCGGTGGTCATCGTCACGCACGATTTGGCGGTGGCACGCCTGTTGGCTCATCGCATGATGGTGATGCAGCGTGGTCGAGTGGTGGAGGCAGGCTTGACCGACCAAGTGCTGGATGACCCACAGCACCCGTACACCCAGTTGTTAGTGTCTTCTGTTTTGCAACCCTGATCCGTTTGAGAGAAACCCCATGCTGCACATGAAACAGGTGTCCAAGCGCTTCACGCTGCACCACCAACACGGCGCCGAACTGCAGGTGCTTCACAACGTCAATTTAAATGTCTCGTCAGGCGAATGCGTGGTGCTAGACGGACCATCGGGTATGGGCAAGAGCACCTTGCTCAAGCTCGTGTATGCCAATTACCGTGCGACCAGTGGCCTCATTGAGGTCTGTCAAGCAGATGGCCGCGTGCTAGAACTTACCCAAGCCACACCCCGCGAACTGGTGCGCATGCGCCGTGACACCGTGGGTTATGTGAGCCAATTTCTCCGCGTCATTCCACGCGTGTCGGCGCTGGATGTGGTGGCCGAACCTCTGATTGACGATGCGCCAGATCAGACACACGCCATCGAGGCTGCACGCGAGCAAGCACGTACTTGGCTGACGCGTTTGCGAATTCCAGAGCGACTATGGGGTTTACCACCTGCCACATTCTCTGGCGGTGAGCAACAACGAATCAACATTGCACGCAACATGATCAAGCCTCGCCCTATTCTGTTGCTCGACGAACCCACCGCATCCCTAGACGCGGCCAATACACATACCGTGGTTGATTTGATTCAAGAAGCGGTAGCGCATGGCGCCGCCGTGATAGGAATTTTTCATGACAGCCATGTCGGTCAAGCCGTGGCCACCCGCCACGTCGATGTAGCGCAATTTCGAAACGCAGCCAAGGACACCGCATGAACACCCCCGTCTTTAAAAATGCCCAATTGGTTTTGCCTCACGAAGTGGTGCTAGGCAGTGTTTCGGTGGCCCATGGCGTCATCACTTCTGTAGATCAAGGCCCCGCCTCTCATGCAGAAGGCTGGGACTTGCAAGGCGACTAATCGTGCTCTTCAGGCAACTCTAGCCACTGAGGTGAAGTGAATTTCTTATTTGTCATTGCTCAGCTCCTACTGTTTCAGACTTAATGCTTAGCTATTTCGAGAACATGCTGCTCGAGTGTAAGTTTTGTCAATCGTTCAATTGGCAAGTTGACTAACAGGTCTAATCTGCGAGCGATGAGGTGCAATGATTTTCTGAAAGCCTCTTCCCTATCCTCTTCCGACACATTAGTACCAGAAGGATCAGGCATACCCCAATGCGCGACGGCCGGGTGACCGGGCCAAATTGGACATACCTCACCAGCGGCATCGTCACAAACGGTGATGACCAGATCCATATGTGGGGCATCTGACTTTCCAAAAATGTCCCAACTTTTACTACTTAGACCTTCGATTGATACGCCAGCTCTCTGTAGTGCTTCGAGTGCTAGTGAATTGGGCACTTGATTTTGAGCAGGATTACTACCTGCTGAATATGCCTTGAATCGACCTTTTCCCAAGTGATTGAGCATAGCTTCAGCCATGATGCTTCGACCAGAATTGTGCGTACACAAAAATAGAACATTTAGTGGTGTTGCTGTACTTGTCATAAAAATTTATCAACTACAAGTTGAGTTCGTTGGTTGTGATTTCATCAAGTATGCAGCTAACGTTGGATAATTTTTTTACATTTTTATGACAGTTTATTTAGGCTGCCAACGTAAAGAAACTGAAGGTTTATCGACTACAGTTTATGAACAGATGAGAATTCACTCGTCAATTTATTGAACTAGGAGTCCTTATGCGTGCAATCAAAAAAGCTCGAAAAATCATCGAAAAACATCCATCCACAGATGCTGCTAAAGCGCTTACTGCATTAATCCTTGCACTCGAAACTGATGCAGATTTTTCGTTGAAAAAAATGTACAGCCTGAGCATGGATGACTTTGATTTGATGATTGAATTGATGCGCGATTGGCGACTTGATCGCTACTATGAAGGTAAAGCTAAAGCGATTAGTACAGCTCTTCAGGCTAGTGACATTAAATGAGCTTGAACGTAGCGAAGATTGACTTACTTCGCTTAGTCGTGACTCTATGCCTTGTAGGGTCACCACTCTACTCATGCGCACAAGAAAAGTTCTCCTTTGTTGCGCTTGGTGATCTACCCTACGGCACTCCACAAGTTGCATATGCTCCCTACACGAAGCTGATAGATCGGATCAATGAGATTGATGCTTTGTTCTCAATACATGTAGGCGACTTTAAGTCTGGATCTAGCCTCTGCAGCAATGAAGAATTTTCAAATCAATTCAACCACTTTCAACGCTTTAAAAATGCGGTGATCTACACCCCCGGCGACAACGAGTGGACAGATTGCCATCGAAGTAACAACGGGTCTTACGAACCTCTTGAGAGACTTTCTACTCTTAGAAGAGTGTTCTTCAAGTCAAGGCAATCGTTAGGACAAAGCCCTTTAGTTGTAGAAAGTCAGTCAGAAACAGGCTCAAAAAAATTCTTGCAATTCGTTGAAAACATCAGATGGCAACATAGTGATGTCCTCTTCACTACATTGCATATTGTCGGAAGCAACAACAACTTCGAAACACGCTCACCTTCAGCCGTCAATGAGTTTTTCGAGAGAGAGCAAGCTAACGTAGTTTGGATTAAAGACTCCTTTTCGATTGCCGCAGCAAAAAAAATTAGCGTGATGGTTTTTGCTTTTCAAGCAGATGTATTCGAATCAAAAAGTATTTACGAGGACTTTCCAAGCACCTCTGGCTTTAAAAAGACTATTGGTGAAACCCTACTTCCTCTCGCTCAGCAGTGGGGCAAACCAGTGCTAATCATCCATGGTGACAGTCATCGTTTCAAAGTTGATCAACCATTCATCTTGAACAAAAAAGCTTTGACCAATGTCACAAGATTAATCGTTCCAGGTGCAGATGATGTAAGAGCAGTAGAAGTTACCGTCACTGGCTCCGATCTAAAATTTTCACTGATAGAGCCTTGAGACTCTAAGTAAAAATGGGAAGAGCCTATAAAGCTCTTCCCATTAAATAGCTAATGGCTATTGATATCAAATTACATGTATCTCTTCTGAGCTATCGTCACTTAGTTCATCGCTCTCGATAACTGCTAGCTCAGCGTATTGGTTAGCAACTAGTTTGTGTCTGTAGGCTAGAAAAACATGTGTATCCCTAGCTTCTTCATGCCCTTGGTCATCTGCATCGGCTGCTAATTTGTGATGCTTTGATGCTTGCGAATAGTGCAAAGCAGCCTTACGGTGATAGTCACCTAACGATTCGTACTCTTCATCCTCGTCATAGATCTCAGATTCATGCGTTGATTGATCAGTCATTTCTCGGCTCCTTACAAAGCACAGCTAATTGCTGCACGCTGAGCTTCGGGCATTTAAGTTAAGCCTCGATGACAGCCCTGAACGTTTCACTCGTTTTCATCAATGCTTAATTTGCTAGTTAGTCAGAAGAGATCACTCCAGTTGAACTGATGACTGCAAACGAGTGGGGCAGTCAACCAGCGCATTCGGCCAGGAGCAGTCGTTGGACCAAATACCTCCGACTCAAGTTACGGGGCAAACCTGCCTGGGAACGAATGATTGATTCCGGCTTGGCCTGCCCCTTGACAACCTATCGTCAGAATCCAAATTGAGCACCTGCACCCATTAGGGTAGCTAACGTCAAGCGATTCAATGTAACTATGGGTCAGATGAGAGTTCTTGTAACGCCTGCCAGAAGGCAGTCAGCAAAGATTGAGGGCTGAATTTGGTCTGGGCATCCATAATCCGGTTGAAATGAATCGGAACATACTTTTTGCCGTTGTGGCGGCCGTGTTGTTTGGTGCCAGCACACCGCTAGCCAAACTGTTGGTGAGCGATGTATCTCCTGTGCTTCTGGGTGGACTGCTCTATCTAGGCAGTGGGGTTGGACTTGGCCTGTTCAGAATGGTTCGTGACAAGGGATGGAAAGCATCGGGACTGCAAGTTGGTGAGTGGCCGTGGCTGCTGGCTTCGATCTTGTTTGGGGGTGTTTTAGGCCCCGTGGCATTGATGTACGGCTTGACCGCAGCGTCAGGTTCGTCAGCGTCGTTGATGCTCAACCTGGAGTCGGTGCTCACCGCTTTGCTGGCATGGGTTGTATTCAAAGAAAACGCCGACCGACGCATAGTCCTGGGCATGGTCGCCATCGTGGCTGGTGGTGCGGTGCTTTCCTGGCAACCCGACGGCGATGGCAGTTCCTCCCTTTTCGGCCTTGCTGCGATTGCCATTGCATGCCTGTGCTGGGCAATTGACAACAACCTCACACGCAAGGTGTCGGCGTCTGATTCGGTGTTCATTGCCAGCTCAAAAGGTTTATTGGCCGGACTGGTGAATTGCGCCGTCGCCCTTGGAATGGCGGCCAGCCTTCCCGATCTCCAAACCTCGTTGCTAACGATGGCTGTTGGCTTGCTGGGATATGGCATCAGTCTGGTGTTCTTCGTATTGGCCTTGAGAGGGTTGGGAACTGCTCGTACAGGAGCTTATTTCTCAACGGCACCGTTCGTTGGTTCTGCCTTGTCATTGACGCTTCTTGGTGAAACTGCAACAACTTCGTTCTGGCTTGCCTCCGCACTCATGGGGTTTGGTGTGTGGCTTCATCTGACCGAGACTCACGAGCACGAACACACCCATGAACCACTAGAGCACACACATGTACATATTCATGATGAGCACCATCAGCATCAACACGACGCTGGAGTGGATTTGGCAGCGTCACATACCCATTGGCATCGACATTCAGCGATCACCCACAAACATCCGCACTATCCTGACATTCATCACCAACACATGCATTAATGCACGGCGCTGATGGTTAAGTCTGAGAGTGGACAGGCATCCGATTTTCATCAAAGACCTTGAGCATGAATGACCTCTTTCATTGCGCCCAAGCGACCGCTATGGGTCGAAAAAATGCGGTGGCGTTGTAGACATAGTCGACCGCTCTCGCAGCACAACGGACTTAGATACTCAAAAATCAACATTCTGAATCTACTGTCCTGAAAAGAAAAAATGAATTAAAAAGAACACATTCAAATCTCCTATGCTCATCCATAGTTAGGGTCAAACGACTTCCGAAAAAGGCGCATGAAACCTAGGTCTCTCGTTTGGACGCGTCCTTAAGGTCACTCCTCGAAAGCCCGCAAATACAGGGCCTTGGAGCAAAAGAAAAAGGGCTCGGAGGCTATCCGAGCCCTTATGTGTGGTGGTGGGCCGTGGACTCTGGTTCAAGTCCACACCAACGGTGCTTGCAATCTGGTTGCCGGTAGTTGCATATGCAATGCGCAACATACAAATTATGAATCAAACAGATATCTTTGAACTGATCAAATGACATTGATCAAACAGCATTCGATTATTCATTGCTCTGATTTCTTTAATAGTGTTAAATTACGATAATAAATTACAGGAGTGTTATATGAAGATACTGGTTGCAGTAGATGGGTCCAAGTCATCTTTAAACGCTGTGAAATATGCAGCCAAACTCTCTCTAAATATGCGTAGTAACGATGTGATCACGCTGATGACAGTCCACGACGATCAGGGACTCAATGTTGCAAAGAAATACGTAGGAAATGCTGTAGTTGTAGACTATTTGCGTGAACTCAGTGACAAACAACTAAAGTCATCACTTGCCGTTTTGGTTAAAGCTGGAATCAAGCACAACACGATTATTCAGACGGGGCATGTTGCTGAATCAATTTCCAAAATAGCAAACAAAGGATTTGATCTTGTTATTCTAGGTGCCAAAGGCCGCTCTGCCATCGCCGATTTACTCATTGGCTCGGTAGCTCAGCGTGTACTTGCCACATGTAGAAAGCCTATCATGCTCATCAAGTAATCTCAACAGAGCACTTTCTACCCTTATCAACGCACGATCTAATCCATCGTGCGCCTTTTGTATTGTATAAATCTACTAGTTGGCCGACCTGTCTTTTTGCTGCTGTGAGCATCGATTTAATCTACACCATAAAAATAGTTACAGGGGCTCAGAAAAACCAGTTTGCAAAATAGTTTGCCTAGCATTGATCACCTGAATTTAGGCCTTTGAACGGAGATTGCTTAAAAATTTGAATTCCACGCCAATTAGCCTGCATTAATTTTGTGTGTGAATGTCCGTTGTTGGAGGTTGTGCGAAGTTTTCATCCTGTTGAAACACAAATTACTTATGCTGGTCATCAAACATAAAGTTGTATCAGTTTTGGGGGTTTGATGGGTAACAAAGTGGTGACGAATATCAAACCTACAGATGATTCAATGAACCAATGCTCGACTTGTATCCATTGGGTCAAGCAACCTAAATTCATTTCTACCTCAAAACAGAATCAAATTAAAAATTTCGAAACTGGCATCTGCGTTGGTGGAGGTTTTGATACGAACGAGGTTAAGGCTAACGAAACATGTTCATTGTGGGAATTAAAAAATCAAACCTAACCAAGCACCAGCTGCTGTGAGTGCTAAGCCTGTAGAAACTTTAAAACCAAATCCTTTACCACCTGCTTGAAAAGCTATCAGGCACTTGGTACATGTGTTGACCGTAAAGGCAATCATCACGGGTGCTAGCGCATCTTGAGGCTGCAAAGTGCCTTGGTTTACGAATCCGGCAAGGGATGGGATGACTGCGTGGGCATCAGCTAAACCTGAAATGGCAGCGATCAATGGCAAAGCAGAATTGCCAAAATTTGCAAAAAGTAATCCTGATATGAATGAAATGCTGGTCACAACAATGGTCAGAGTCAGTAGACTTTTCCAATCGAAGATCTCACTCTCTGTAATGGGTAGTTGCTGTATTTGTTGACCTTTTTTTAGCTTTTTAAATGCAACTAAGCTCACCACTATGATGGTTGCAATGCCTGTGCCTATTGGCTTCAAACTAAGCGATGTGAGTTGGGGAGCAAGCAGTTGGCATAGCAACATAATTTGCAGAAGAGTAGAAACACTAGACAAAATGGATCCCAGTATGGCGCCACTTTGTGCAGACTCATCTCGCTGGTTAGCTACACCCATTGAATAGATAGTGGCGGTGCTTGATGCAAATCCGCCTATTAGCCCTGTCAAAATCAAACCATAACGGTTTCCCAAGAAGTAAATTGATAATTTGCCAAGTGCTGAGATCAACAGAATGGTGACAATAAATTCAGTAATGGCATGCGGATTTAAAGCTTTGTAAGGTCCCCAGTAAGCGTCGGGTATCGTTTGCCAAGCTAGTACCGAAATAGCTAGGAATGCGATGAATTTGAAAAATTGCATGCGGAAGAGATTGGACATTTTTTAACCGCTTAACATTTAAGTAAATCTGTAAAGAAACATTTTTTACATCATCATTTCATTAATTTTTAATAATTCTTTGAGAACATTGTGTATATGAGATTACAAGCTTTGAGTAACATCAATTTAGTTTACTTTTTAGACTCAGCTATCAGTTTGCTAGCAGCATTCATCTTAGGTGGTTTAATTGGCATCGAACGTCAGTATCGCCAGCGTACAGCCGGGTTGCGCACCAATGTATTGGTAGCCGTTGGTGCTTCACTTTTTGTAGACATTGGACATAGGCTCACAGGTGATGTAGGCGCAGTGGGAGTGCTGGCGTATGTTGTTTCTGGAGTTGGCTTCTTGGGCGCGGGCGTCATCATGCGTGAAGAGGGTAACGTTCGCGGTATCAATACGGCAGCAACACTTTGGGGATCAGCTGCTGTAGGAGCATGCGCCGGTGCTGACTTAATCCTTGAGGCAATTCTCGGAGCCACTTTTGTGCTGTCGGCGAACACATTGCTCAGACCGATTGTCAATCGTATTAACCAAGAGCCTCTTGACACCTCGATGGTTGAAGCAACCTATTCCGTGATTGTGATTGCCCAAAAATTGCATCAAAAGCAAGCCTTACAACTCCTTGAAGATGAGCTGAAGGTTGCTCAGTACCCTTCACGCGACCTGAATGTTCATGCATTTGGAGCAGACGCTGTAGAGATTGAGGCCACACTCTCTGCTACTTCGGTTGATGGTCACGTTTTGGATGCCCTAGTAGATAAGTTATCTAAGGTTGAATTCATATCCCAAGTATTTTGGAGCTCTGGCACATCGGATTAAACCCAGGAAAGCATCATGGAACACCATCAATCAACTTGGCCTGAAGAGGAGCAGACTCCTGACAAAGAAAAGGCGATTCAAAAAAGTACTTGGATAAGTGTTGCTGTCAATCTCTTCTTGACAGCAACTCAGGTGATTGCAGGCTTATGGTCTGGTTCACAAGGTCTAGTTGCCGACGGCATTCATTCACTGTCTGATTTGTTAGCTGATTTCGTGGTTCTGATTGCAGCGCATCACAGCAAGCAAGAGGCTGATGATGATCATCACTATGGTCACTACAGATATGAAAACGCAGCCTCTTTAATTCTTGGTGTTTTACTTTTGATCGTCGGTATAGGCATGGCTTGGTCTGCAGTAGGTAAATTAAGTGAACCTAGTAGCATTGCACCAGTGCATTCAATTGCACTCTGGGTTGCTTTGATTGCCTTACTGGTTAAAGAGGGACTTTTTCGTTACATGCTTGCTGTGGCTGAACGAGTCAAGTCCAGTATGCTGGTTGCTAACGCATGGCATGCAAGATCTGACGCAGCGTCCTCTTTAGTCGTCGCAGTAGGTATCGGAGGCAATCTTTTAGGCTGGCCGCTTTTAGACCCCTTGGCTGCTTTAGTGGTTGGTCTCATGGTGAGCAAGATGGGCTTTGAGTTTGCACTTGAAGCCGTTCATGACTTAACTGACAGAGCTGGTACTGAGCAAGAAACAGAGAGTATTCGTCAAGAAATATTGACAACGCCTGGTGTGTCAGGGGTTCATGATCTTAAGACTCGCAGAACAGGTGATCTACTTTTGGTCGATGCTCATCTTGAAGTGAATGGTAATTTGAATGTCAGACAGGGGCACGATATAGCGCTTGAGGCAAGAAATAGGGTTATGAAAAATCATCCTGTTTTGGAAATGATGACTCACGTTGATCCCATAGAACCTTAGCTCAAATTCTTCTCCACTTATGTCTAAACAGCACTCTGTTGAATGAGACAAAGGATGCCTGAACTGAGCGTTGCTCCAATATTCGCGGCAGTGCTTTTTCCAAGTTAAGCGGATAAATGTATCGCGGTCGCCATGATTGGCGCAAGAAGTTAGGACTTAAAGCAAACGTTTGGCTTGAGAACCCTGTTCGGAAAATGATATCAGTGTGCATTCGCAGACTAGGACAGTCTTTACTCAAACCTCGCTTTCCTTAAGAAAACCCTAAGAAGCGCTCACTAGCATCGGTTTTGAAAGGCACAAAACCATGTTTCAAAAATTCTTCGCAGTCCTGTTTTTTGCATCGCTTCAAGCGATGGCCGCCACGCCTGCCGAGTTGCTGGCGGGCTACAACGCGCAAGCAGGTCAGCCCGCCAATGCATCCAAGGGTGAAGCGTTTTTCAAAGCCAGCCACGGGCAAGAGTGGCAATGCACCAGCTGCCACGGCAAGTCGCCTATGACGGGTGGGCGTCATGCCAGCACCGACAAGGCCATTGAGCCGCTTGCACCCGCAGCCAACGCCAAGCGTTTCACTGACAGCGCCAAAGTTGAAAAGTGGTTTCGACGCAATTGCAAAGATGTGCTGGCGCGTGAGTGCTCAGCCGCTGAAAAAGCCGATGTGTTGGCTTGGCTCATTTCTGTGCGTTGATAGGAGTTGAGATGCATTCACGTTTGACACACCTCATGCGCAGCGCAGTCGCAGCCAGCGTGCTGCTGGCCGCACCCGTGTGGGCCGATAGCTACAAAGGTCCCACGCCACCCGCGGCGTACACCCAAGAGTGCGGCAGCTGCCACTTGGCTTTTCCGCCCAACTTGCTGCCCAAGGCGTCGTGGCAGCGCGTGATGCATGGCCTCGACAAACACTATGGCAGCGATGCCTCGCTGGATGCAGCCACACAAAAGCAAATTGACACTTGGCTGCAAACCTACGGCGGTCAAGGTAAGCGTGCGCGTGAAGAACCGCCGCAAGACCGCATCACACGCTCAGCATGGTTTGAGCGCAAGCACCGCGAGGTGAGCGCAGCCACGTTCAAACGTGCTGCCATCAAAAGCCCTGCCAACTGCACAGCGTGCCACCGCGATGCCGCGCAAGGTGATTTTGAAGAAGACCGTGTGAGGATCCCCAAATGACCGACAGCGTTTTAAACCCCAACCACTTAGATCAGCCAACGTCCACACAACGCAAGCCTGTGGTTGACTTGGGAACACGCATGGCGCACGCCAGCATGGCCTTGGCGTTTCTCATTTCTTATGCCACGTCAGAGTCAGAGTACTGGCGCTTGCTGCATGTGTACAGCGGCTACGGCTTGGCGGCGGTGTTGGCGTTTCGTTTGGTGTGGGGATGGGTGGGGCCTGCGTCTGCGCGTTGGGGTTTGTTGCTGCGCCGTGTGGCCATGTGGCGGGTGTGGGTGAATAAATTCAAACAAGGTGAATGGCTGAGCCGCAACTTTTGGGTGGGTGCCAGCAGCTGGGTGCTCAGCGCGGCGGTGTTGTGCATCTACGCGTTTTGCACGGTGGCCATTGCCAGTGGGTGGGCTACCTACAATGAACTTTTAGGCGATGGTTGGTTGAACGATGCCCTGCAAGAACTGCACGAAGGTTTGGGCAACGCGGCCATGGCTGTGGTGTGTATCCATGTGGGGTTGGTGGTGATGTTGCGCGTGTGGCGCGGCCCACAAGCCCTGCGTCCGATGTGGCGAGGCTATGCGAATACTTCTGGCCGAGGATGACGAGCTGCTGGGCAGCGGCCTGCGTGCGGGCCTAGACCAGCGCGGGTTCCAGGTGGATTGGGTCCGCGATGGCGTGGCCGCCGAGCGCGAGCTACTCAGCGCTCAGCATCAAGCGGCGGTGCTTGACATTGGCCTGCCGCGCCAAGACGGCTTAGCCGTGTTGAAGGCGGTGCGTGCACGTGGCCTTGACACCCCTGTGTTGGTGCTGACCGCACGCGACGCTGTGGCCCAGCGCATCGAAGGACTCAACCTCGGCGCTGACGACTATGTGGTGAAACCCGTGGATTTAGATGAGCTCGCCGCTCGCCTGCACGCCTTGGTGCGTCGCGCCCACGGCAAAACACAAACCACATTGCAATTGCGGGATGTGGTGATGGACCCCAGTGCACGACAGGTGAGCCGAGCGGGTGAAACCGTCAGCCTGTCCACCCGTGAGTTTGATTTGCTGCAAGCTTTGTTGCTCAACGCAGGGCGCGTGTTGTCACGCGAGCAGCTGGAGCAACACCTGTACCGCTGGGGCCATGAGGTGGAGAGCAACACCATTGAAGTTCACATTCATCACCTGCGCCGCAAAATGGGCGCGGGGCTGATCGACACCGTGCGCGGTGTGGGTTACATCGTCATGCCTTGAGATAAGACCAGAACGCAATGGCACACAAATTTTCTTTGCAACAACGTTTAATCACCCGCACCTTGGGCGGTGTGTTAGCGGTGTGGGTCGCCACAGCGACCTTTGTTTGGTTCGAAGCCCAGCATGAAGTGGACGAGCTGCTGGACGCGCACTTGGCTCAATCAGCAGCCTTGTTGGTGGTGCAACAAAACGCTACCCCCGACGATGACGAGCCCCTGCTGGATGCGCCCACGCTGCACAAATACGCACACCGCGTGGCCTACCAAGTGTTTGATGAAAACCGCTTGGTCATGCACTCGCCCAACGTGGCGCACACGCCCATGGCACAGCACACACAGGGTTTCGAGACGCTGACGTTGGCCGACGGTAAATCGTGGCGCATCTTTGCAGCACAGGGCAGAGACCGTGATGTGCAAATTTATGTGGCTGAGCGGGTGGACAGCCGCGACGAAATTTTGCAAGCGGTGCTGCGTGGCTTCCTGCCACCGCTCACGATTGCGCTGCCACTATTGTTGATCGGGTTGTGGTGGAACGTACGCTCAGGCTTGCAACCGTTGCAGCGTTTACGCCAAGTGCTGCTCGAGCGAGAGACCCAAACGCTAGTTCCCGTCAGCCTGTCAGAAACTCCGCAAGAGGTTCAACCGTTGCTCGACGCCATCAACGACTTGTTGCAACGCTTGGAGCTGCGTATGGAAACCGAGCGGCGCTTCACCGCCGATGCTGCGCATGAGTTGCGCACGCCCATTGCCGCGATTCGCACCCAAGCGCAAGTGGCGCTCACCTCCACCACTCATGACCAAGTACGTCAACAAGCCTTGCAAGACACATTGCTTGGTTGTGATCGCGCATCGCGCGTGGTGGAGCAACTGCTGACCTTGGCTCGAGTAGAGGGTCCGCAAGACGTACCCTCTCAGCCTTTTCGCCTTGACGAACTTGCCCAACAAATCTTGGCCGACTTAACGCCTGAGGCTCTTAAACGCAACCAATCCTTAGAGTTGTTAGCTCCGAAGCCTTTGCTTGTCAACGGTCAAAGCACGCTGTGGCTTATTTTGTTGCGTAACTTGATTGATAACGCCCTTCGTTACAGCCCAAATGGAGCAACAATCCGTGTAAAAACTCATTGTTTGGAAAACGACCAAATGGAAATGATCGTGCAAGACAGCGGCCCAGGCTTGTCGCCCGAAAACTTAGCTCGGTTAGGTGAGCGATTTTTCCGCGTGCTGGGTACATCAGCCACGGGTAGCGGTCTAGGCTGGTCTATCGTGCGCCACATCGCGTCATTGCAGCAAATAGCAATTCAGGTAAGCAACTCTGCTGAGTTAGGGGGCTTGCAAGTTAGTTTGCAATTCCAGGCCAAAAAATAAAATATTTTGATCTGACACCCCATCAGCTGGGTACGAGTATTCGTCTGCTAATTTGGAACAATGCAGAATTCTAATTAGTAGAGTTAATAATTAATTTAATCTTGCCTAGTTTGAGATATGACTCTAGCTTCTCAAAAGCTATAAATAAATCTTCGGTATTGTCACGATGTATTTTTAAAAATCCATTTCTTGCTGGGCCAATTGCATCGTAGATTCCTACAGATAATGGTGCGAAACCTGCATCAGTTCCATCACTGTGTTGCTTCCTAACTAAGACCCCATTGATAACTTGAATCTTCATAGTGAAATGATTAGTTGCAGTTGATTTTTGCGTGATGTTGAAAATTCTTGAATTCAAAGAACTTGTGAGCTGCTTGCGAAGCATTTGACTTAAGAGACTCTATTTTTTGGACAAGCTCAAGCAATGGCGGAAAGGTCAGTGGGTCCATCAACGTAGGAGGCAAGCTCCTCTTCGTTTGTAAAAAATTCATATCCGGCAAAGATTTCATCGATGCTAAATATTTTGTTTGGATGTTTAAAGCTCCTATCACAGCTTGATTAAAGCGTTGAAAAAGATTCCACCCGTAGGAAAGTGAAGGAACGGAAGTCGGCAGTAAATAAACATCTTCAGCATCGTTTGTATTTTTCAAATGCTGGAGTAACTTGTAAGCCTTTGCGATCGATTTAGATGTCGGTTCTATCGACATGATTTGAATATGGCAAGCCTCAAGTAACGCAATGCTGCTTGCCGTTGATTTATCAGGAAAATTCAAAATCAAAAAATCGAAGTCTTTATTTAATGTTTCGAACGACTCAACTAAATTAGTCAACTCAAGTGGGCTCGCCTTTAGCAGAGATTTTTTACAAAAATTAGTTGAAATGACATGAATGCCTAAGGGTGACTCAAAGATAAGTTCGCTTAAGTCATTTTTTCCATCTAAAAAATCACGTAGCGAAAGTCCAGAACGATTGCACGTTGGAGACGAATTACTTTTCTTAGCTGCAGAGAGATCTAGGTACAACACTTTGTGATTTAGCCTAGCCAAACCAGTTGCACTAATCAAGGCGAGGTTATGCGCTTCATCAATATTTGGCGGCGTCGTGAAGCCAATCGCCACAGTGGGAATTGTTTTCATATTAAGTCCATTTCTGCGCAAGGTATTCATCTCACAAAGTTGTAGCGACTTGCACAGTTAAATGTCATGTGCAAGTCCCCTCATTCACGCGTAGCTATCGCTCATCAACGTGTTGAACCAAGTGTTCATTTGTCGATAGTTGGCATTTGAGATCGCTCCTGCTTCTGTGGCTGTAGCTCCAGAAGTCACACCTCCGTTTGCTGCTGGAATCATTTTCCTGAGGTTCGAGTCGTATTGATACACGGCAGTTAACCAAGAGGCAGTTGACGCTGTAATGGGTGAGAAGCAAGCTGAATTTGCGACAGGTGAAGAGTCAACTTGTTGATTACCTAAAAGCCTAACGATCGCATCGGCACAAATTTTTGCCTCTTGATTTGCAACATGACCAGCCTTAGGAAGGCCGCAGCTAGAGGCATCTCCAATGATGTGAATGTTTGGTTTGCTTGTTGATTCATAACTCAACACATCAACAACACACCACTTGCCATCGGTGCTGTTGTTCAACCCTGCGCTGGCGAGCCAGCCGCCTGTTGCACTGCCTCTTGCTCGGTGAGGTGGTATTGGGCTTACCAAATTTGATGTCAAATTTTGTGAACCACCTAGTTGATCCAAGTAAGTGACAGACTTGGTATCTGGATTAATCGTGATTCCGGTAACTCCAGGACGATAGTCAACTACGCCTGCGTGAACAGTATTGAACGCGTAACTGAAATTGACAGCTTCGGCTTGTATCGATAGGTTTTCATCCAAAACTATGACTTTTGAGGCTGCACCTTTGAAGGATTTCAAATAATCCGCTACCAAGCATGCACGCTCATATGGTCCAGGAGGGCAGCGATAAGGCGCCTTGGGAATCGTCATAACGAATGTCCCGTTTGTAGGCATGGCAGCAAGTTGTGTTTTCAATAGATCAGTTTGAGCGCCCGCTTGCCAAGCATGTGGTGTTTTGGTGTCGTAATCTGATTGAGTCAATCCATATGCGTCCATAAATTCAACGCCAGGTGCGACAACGAGTCTGTCAAAGCTCAAAACCGTGTTGTCAGAAAGCGTGACCTGCTTTGCCGTCGTGTCAATCGCGACAACAGATGCTTGTTTTAAATTGACTCCGTATTTAGCGGCCAAATCGCTGTAGCCATAACCTAAGCTAGCAACAGTTCGAGTGCCGTTCAATACGAGATTGCTCATGATGTTAGATGTGTAGCTGGTGTTTGGTTCTACCAGCGTCACTTCAAGACCACTACCACCCCAAAGTCTTAAATATTTTGAAACTGTCGCACCTGCCATGCCACCCCCAACAACAACGACTTTTGCTGTCAAACCGGTCTGCGCTAATGAATATGTTGTGTTGCTATTGGTTCGATATTTATTTTCGCCATCGTAGTTGTCATGTCCGTCATCGTCTGAATGGCTAAGCATCGGAATCATGCCAGTACCAATTGCTGCTGAAGCCAATAAAAGTAAATTCCGACGTGATGTGAGAGATGATTGTTTAGTCATGTGATGCTCCCGAATTATTGATTGAGATAAGAGATGATGAGATTGACTTGGCTTGGCGTGAAGCCTTGCGCGTGTGCTGCCATGATGTTGCTATTTGCAGGCCGCGATAAGAACTCTCGCAAATCGCCAGCATCTCTAGAGATATTGCTAAATCCTCCTTTTCCACCTGTTCCGTGACATTGGAAACAGTTAGATGCTAAGAGTCGGCCCGCCGTGTTTGGTGGTTGAGTGATGGCTACGGCTGGAGTGTTGAATAGATTATTTATTGCACTAACTGAAGACGTACTTGAGCTATTTTGAATAAAGTTCCTGTATGGCCTGCTTGTGGTCATACCTTTTTCTGTATCTAACTTGTCAGCTGCTGATGTCAAGTTGAAGTTACCGTCTGTTTCCATTTGAACTCTCACTCTGTCAAGACCCCGCAATGTTTTCTTTGCAGCGTCATGACCACCAGAGGTAAGAGAGGTATCAATAGAGTTTCTGACTGTGTCGGCAAACTGACGGGCTTCTGTTGTACGCTGAAGACCAGATACTGAAATCAGTTGACTTACATTGACAGGACTGGCTTGCGCCACAACGGCAGAGGCTAAGGCACGAACAACTCGCTCGTGTGCATGTTGTGCAGTCTCTCCAGGTGTTGAGTTCGCCGCTGCTAGCAATTGAATAGAGCGCTGTAGAGTGACTGCTGTTGAGTAAATTCCTGGATTACTAGCAATTGCGGCTACTGGGTCACTCATGAGCTGCGCATTAGTCAGGCCTAAACCTGATGCAATCATCGTTTTTGCGGCTTCAACGTCTGGTGCTAATCCCTGTGCAATCACCGCATCAATCAGAGATGTAAGCGGTGAAACGACTTGTCCGCTAGCTGCTTTGTCCGCTCTCGCACTCAATTGACCTGTAAACGCGTTCCCAGTATCCGTATCAATGCCGCCGGTCACCACAATTGGTAATCCTGTAACGTTGCCACTTACACTTGCGTAATCTAGGGTGTATTTACCCGCTGAATCTGTAGTCGCGCTGGGTTCGCCTGAATCAAGTAATCCGTTTTTGTTGACATCAAGAAATACCGTAGCGCCTTGAACGTAGCCGTCAACAGCAAGACCACTTAATAAGGAGGAACTGCCGAACAGTCCGCCTCCACCGCCTCCACCGCAAGCGGAGAGTACAGCGGTACTTACTGAAAGTAAGGCCACTTTGTGCAAGATTAAGAGTTGTTTTCGATTAGACATGATGACCACCTTTTTATTGAAGGAACGTTAGTTGTGCAACTCGAGCGATACAGCCTGCCATAGCCCATTCAAATGAGTAGCTTTCATTTCCACGACCTGGTTTGAATAATTTGAAAAATTAAAACCACTTGTGATCGTTGAACTGGTGTAACTGAACGTTATGTTTTTCAAAACGAACGTTCCACTATTTGCGTTTGTTGGGGTAAGGTTTGATATGGTTCCGACAAATTCAAAATCCTCTGTGTCTAATTGATTTACTGTTTTTACATTTATGGAAGTTGCAACAACAACACCATTACTGACTGCTCCTTGAACCTCAACAGTTGTTCCTACTGCCGGTGCACTAAAGTTACTGATACCACTTGCGCTAACTGGAATTCCATTAACGTAAAAACTATTAGCAGTTATGTAACTTGAGATAGTTCCGTGAATTTCTGATTCATCGTGATCTGAAACATTCAGATCATGCAGGGGTGATGTCACTGCTTGAATACTTGTTGCTGACCATGAAGAACCGATAGGAACGGTGTTCAATTGCACTCTGACCTGCGTTCCAGAACTCCAAGTTCCAGTTGAAGGAGTCAAAGAGTTGAAAATGATGGCTGTGTTGCCAAGACGAAAGCTTGTGTTAGTTACTAAGTTGCTAACTACACCACTCGTTTTGTAAAAACTTGGTTGCGTATTTGTAGTTGCAACGTGAGTGGCCTGCAGATGCCCCGTCGTGATATCTACAAAACCATATATTTCTGCATATGCTGCGCCACTGAGGCCTGACTTATCGGTAGCTATGCCGCTAAAGATAGTCGTATTCAAAATGTCTACGGTATTCCCTAGAACTGTAAAAGTTGACGAACCAACGTTAATGTTTGCAATTGGGCCTAACCATTCGCTTCCTAAGCTAATCTTGGTAGCCGTAGCAGTAGCAAGTCCGGTAGTTGTAGTTGCGGGAGTTACAGCGGAGCCTTGAATTGAGACTACCATCCCAAGACTAAGGGACTGATTCAGTGTCGATCCGTCGTCTCTTGAGATGACTTGTGCTGCATCGTTGTTGTAGCGGATGCCGTTGACGATGATCGATCCAAGCCCCATGATGACGCCGCTCGTGAATGAGCCTGTTCCACCGCTAGAAAGTCCAGCTACAGCACTTGCACCGCCGCCTCCACATCCTGACAGCTCTGCCACTGACGCAGCTATTCCTAGCAGCACGGAGCGACGTGAGAAATTTGAGTTTGTTTTATTCGAGTGCATATTAAGTTCTCGCTTCATTCGTTAGAAGTTGTTTTGATGCTTACGCTTGGCATTTCTTTTGATAGTGAATACAGACCAATTCGGAGCTGCTGATCCTGTGGTCGATTTGCAGTTATGTCTGCATCAATCAATTGCTGTAATTTGGGCCCAAGCGTTGTCATCAGCAATCGCCATTGCTCATTAATAAGCTGCTTTGCCTCAACAATTGACTCACTTGATAGTTCATCTGCTAACAGCGCTTGTTCAAAGTGCTGATGCCCATCACCTAAGACGTTCGTGACGGCTGCCTCGAGATGTTCACCAACGTTCGTCCCTAGAAAGCCAATCATTTGTGCCCAGTCGTTCGTAGGTACAAAAATCTCTTCCGTTAACTCCACCATGTCATTTTTTTTATGATGTTTAACTAAATTGAGGCGAATCATCTCGGTAAGTACAGATCGTGGATGAACGTCTTTGGTGACGCTGTTAGCGAGCGTTTCAAAACTCGCTTTATCACCTTGTCGAGGAATGGCAATTGGTTTTCCTGCCTTGTTGACGTATTCAGTTTGAGATGTCCAGTAGGTCAACACATCGCTTGCAACTGAGCGAGTCGCCGGTAGTTCAGGGGTTGGATCATCTTGAATGCGCCGAACTTCGCGTCTAGTTAGGCCTGTCATGGTGCTGATGCGACTTGTAAGCCGATCTGGGTTGGAGGCGCCTTTGCACGCCTGAGTTGCTGCGTTGACGTATGCCTGTCTAACCAATTCTTCGACAGCTTGAATTGGGACTCCTTTTGCCAAGCAGAGCTTGGCGAAGGGCTGAAGCAGATGACCAAGCGATGCCAATAGAGCTTGTTGCTCTGTTTGCAAGACGTCTGGAGAAGTGGACATGTTGTGCTCAATGATTTAAATATCTTGAGCACAGTATAAATGTGCAATATGCACATTTATAAAAGAATCTCGACCTTGCTTAGATCAAATAGTTTCTATTGATATATTTGTTATTTCTTTAAGTATTTAAGTGCTGAAATTTTTCAATTTCATTACCAGGATCCAAGCTCTATGACTTGTCCCAGGCAATTATTAAGTACGAAATTTTGTATAGAAATGCTGCACTCAAGCCCATAAGCAGAAGCAACTCCAAGGGCCAACTACCACACAGCCTGAACATGGTCGCGCATTCTTGCTTCTTAAGCGTGACGACTGCCCACCAGTATGCGGCCGTCGCAATATCAAAGTGGCGGAGGACCTGAATGCTCCGTCAGCAGCCCAGAGTCACCAGTAGGTGAGGTCAAAATCAATTACGTTTAAGTCAACTTTACAAGAGCACAGTTACGTTCAAACGACCATCCGCAAACCCTCATGAAACCTTGGTTCCCCTTGTGGACGCGTCCTTAAGAAAACAGAGAATAGAGAGAGAAAACTGCAGAGAAACCTCACTTTTTGAAAAAGTGATGTCGCCGCGTCCTTAAGGTCACTATCCGGAAGCCCGCAAACACAGGCCCTTGGAGCAAAGAAAAAGGGCTCGGAGAGTTTCCGAGCCCTTATGTATGGTGGAGCTGGCGGGATTTGAACCCGCGTCCACAAGCCTTTTTCGTACAGTTCTACATGTGTAGTCGTCTGATTTGAGTCTCGCCGTGTGCGTCGCGCAGCGACACGCTACGCACCCAGCCAGTACCCTTTTTTCTCACACCACCTCAAGGTACCCGAGGTGATGCCAGCCCATATGTTTTCCCTTGCAGCTAGGAAGTCTTGCGACCCCCTAACCCAGCCTATCGGCCAACTGTTGCAAGGCTCACCGGATTAAGCGGCGAGTGCGAAACGTTCGTCGTTTGCAGTTAGTTTTTTTTCTGTTGTTTTACGAGGATCAGAACCTCGACATGCCCTGCCACGCGTCCGAACCCATGTCGAAACCAGTGCAGCCCCAAGCTTCCTATTTTAGGCCTCTGCCAGCAATTGCAAGAGCTTATTTGGAGAATCTATGTGTAAATCTGCACCCCACGTACCAATATCGGTCTTTTCACCCAAATAACCGTAGGTGGCAGCAACCGTGGGCATGCCTGCGGCACGGCCTGCAGCAATGTCGCGCTCATCATCACCCACATACAAACACACTTCCGGTGGCAGCGCCAAGCGACGTGCTGCCTCAAACAATGGCTCAGGATGCGGCTTGGGATGCGGCGTGGTGTCACCACTCACAATGGCACGCGCGCTAGCAAACAAAGGCATGGCCTGTGTCAGTGGATCCGTGAATCGCGCCATTTTGTTGGTGACCACGCCCCATGGCATTTGGCGCAGTTGGATGTGCTCAATCAAATCTTCCACGCCGTCAAACACATAAGTGCGCACAGTCATGGCGGCTTCGTAGTTGGCAAAGAACTCTTCGCGCATGGCCATGAAGTCTTGGTGTTCAGGCATCATGTCAAATGCCACTTTGAGCATGCCGCGTGCGCCAGCACCCGCCAATGGGCGATACAACTCGTAAGGCAACGAGGGCATGCCACGGTCGGTGCGCATTTTGTCGGCTGCGGCACCGAGGTCGGGTGCACTGTCAATCAACGTACCGTCCAAATCGAACAGCACGGCACGGATATTTTTCAGCATCAGAGCGGCCTTTGCGTGGCAACCATGTAGTTGACGCTAGTGTCAGCGCTCAACCAGTACCGGCGCGTGAGCGGGTTGTATTCCATGCCACGGGTGTGTTGCCACTCAAGGCCTGCTTCGCGGCAGTCACGTGCCAGCTCGCTGGGGCGGATGAATTTGGCGTACTCGTGCGTACCGCGAGGCAGCATGTTCAACACATACTCGGCCCCCACGATGGCAAACAAAAATGATTTGGCATTGCGGTTGAGCGTGGAGAAAAACACATGGCCGCCTGGTTTGACCAACTGCGCGCACGCACGCACGATCGACGATGGGTCTGGCACGTGCTCTAGCATCTCCATGCAAGTGACCACGTCAAAACTGGCCGGCTGCTCAGCAGCCAACGCTTCCACGGCAACTTCGCGGTATTGCACATTGGGCGTTTGCGCTTCTAAGGCATGCAACTGCGCAACTTTGAGGGACTTGGTGGCCAAATCAATACCCAAGGCATGAGCACCTGAGCGCGCCATGGCATCAGTCAAAATACCGCCGCCGCAGCCCACATCCAGCACTTTTTTGCCTTGCAATGGAGCGATTCCGTTAATCCACTCCAAACGTAGCGGATTAATTTGGTGCAACGGACGGAATTCACTTTCAGGGTCCCACCAACGGTGGGCTAGGTCTGAAAATTTGGCCAATTCGGCCTGATCAACATTGGTATGAGTGGCAGAGGTTTGCATGGTGTGTATTGTCGTTCAAGCAAAAAGAAACCCCGCCGAGGCGGGGTTTCTTTTTTAGATCAGGTCAGATCAGATCAGTTCTTGCGGGTACCCACAACTTCGATCTCAACGCGACGGTTCTTAGCGCGACCTTCTTTGGTCTTGTTGTCAGCAACAGGTTGCTTCTCGCCTTTACCTTCTGTGTAGATGCGGTTTTTCTCGATGCCTTTAGACACCAAGTAAGCCTTCACAGATTCAGCGCGACGCACTGACAATTTTTGGTTGTAAGCGTCAGTACCGATAGAGTCAGTGTGACCCACAGCGATGATGACTTCCAAATTGATGCCTTTAACTTTGGACACCAAGTCGTCCAACTTAGCTTTACCAGCTGGCTTCAACACAGACTTGTCAAAGTCGAAGAATGCATCAGCAGCGTAAGTCACCTTAGAAGCAGCAGCAACAGGAGCGGCAGGAGCGGCAGCTTTAGGGGCAGCAACAACAGCGCCATCGCAATCAGCAGCAGCAGTAGCAGGTGTCCAGTTGGCATCGCGCCAGCACAAACCTGTTGAGTTTTTCCAGACGTCGCCAGAAGCATTACGCCAGTTATCAACGTTTTGAGCCACAGCAGCAGTAGCCAAAGCAGCAGTAGCAACAAAAGCTGCCAAGTTCTTCAAGTTTTTCATGATTCACCTCTGAGGGATTTATAAGCCGCAGACCACTCTGCGAATTCAGGCATTCAAGGTGTCCTCACCTAAACGCTTAGAAATATTGTGCCATAACCAAAAGAAACCAATTCTTCTTACAACCAGTCTTAACAAATTAAGACTCAGCATGTTGCAAGTCAGCCACAAAAAGTGTGGGCACTTATCAGCCTAAAATGATCGGTTTCCTGCTTTACGGCCTCTTTCATGACCCAGTTCGCCAAAGAAACCTTGCCCATCAGCCTAGAAGAGGAGATGCGTCGCAGCTACCTAGATTACGCCATGAGCGTGATTGTGGGCCGCGCCCTCCCCGATGCGCGTGACGGTTTAAAGCCAGTGCACCGCCGCGTCTTGTTCGCGATGCACGAGCTCAACAACGACTGGAACCGTCCTTATAAGAAGTCAGCCCGTATCGTGGGTGACGTGATTGGTAAATACCACCCGCACGGCGACAGCGCGGTGTACGACACCATCGTGCGTATGGCCCAAGACTTCTCGTTGCGCCACATGCTGGTGGATGGCCAAGGTAACTTCGGCTCGGTCGACGGCGACAACGCTGCGGCCATGCGTTACACGGAAATCCGCTTGTCCAAAATCGCTCACGAAATGTTGAGCGACATCGACAAAGAAACCGTCGATTTCGGTCCTAACTATGACGGCTCTGAAAAAGAACCGCTGGTTTTGCCAAGCCGTATTCCTAACTTGCTGGTCAACGGCTCCTCCGGCATCGCCGTGGGTATGGCCACCAACATCCCGCCCCACAATTTGAACGAAGTAGTCGACGCGTGTTTGCACATGTTGCGCCACCCCGAGGCGACCATCGACGAGTTGATGGAAATCATTCCTGCGCCCGACTTCCCAACCGCCGGCATTATTTATGGCATCAGCGGTGTCAAAGACGGCTACCGCACGGGCCGTGGCCGCGTGGTCATGCGCGCCAAGTGCCACTTTGAAGACATCGACAAAGGCCAACGCCAGTCCATCATCGTGGACGAGTTGCCCTACCAAGTGAATAAAAAGACCTTGCAAGAACGCATGGCCGAATTGGTTCACGAGAAGAAGATTGAAGACATCAGCCATATCCAAGACGAGTCCGACAAGTCGGGTATGCGCTTGGTGATTGAACTCAAGCGCGGCGCCGTGCCTGAGGTGGTGCTGAACAACCTGTACAAGCAAACCCAGCTGCAAGACACCTTCGGTATCAACATGGTGGCCTTGATTGACGGCCAACCCAAGTTGTGCAATTTGCGCGACCTGATTGCCGTGTTCTTGGGTCATCGCCGCGAAGTGGTCACACGCCGCACCATCTTCACCCTGCGCAAAGCCCGCGAACGCGGCCATGTGCTGGAAGGTTTGGCCGTGGCTTTGGCCAACATCGACGAGTTCATTCGCATCATCCGCAACGCGCCTACGCCCCCTGTGGCCAAGGCTGAGTTGATGACCAAGTCTTGGGACAGCCAACTGGTGCGCGAAATGCTGACTCGCAGCCGTGCCGATGGTGGCGTGATCAACGCCGACGACTACCGCCCCGATGGTTTGGAAAAAGAATTCGGCATGGGCAACGACGGCCTGTACCGCTTGAGCGACACCCAAGCCCAAGAAATTTTGCAAATGCGTCTGCAACGTTTGACGGGTCTTGAGCAAGACAAGATCGTCAACGAATACAAAGACGTCATGGCTGAGATTGACGACTTGCTCGACATCTTGGCCAAGCCAGAGCGCGTGTCCACCATCATTGGTGACGAGCTGACCTTGGTGAAAAACGAATTCGGCCAAAGCAAGCTTGGCGCACGCCGCAGCGTGATTGAGCACAACGCCCAAGACTTGGGCACCGAAGATCTGATCACCCCCACCGACATGGTGGTCACACTCAGCCACAGCGGCTACATCAAGAGCCAACCCTTGTCTGAATACCGCGCACAAAAACGCGGCGGTCGCGGCAAGCAAGCCACAGCGACCAAAGAAGACGATTGGGTGGACCAACTCTTCATCGCCAACACGCACGACTATTTGCTGTGTTTCTCTAACCGTGGCCGCTTGTACTGGCTCAAGGTGTGGGAAGTGCCAGCGGGCTCACGCGGTTCACGCGGTCGCCCCATCGTCAACATGTTCCCGCTGCAAGAAGGCGAAAAAATCAACGTGGTCTTGGCCCTCACCGGCGAAGCCCGCACCTTCCCTGAAGACCAATTTGTGTTCATGGCCACGTCCATGGGCACGGTCAAAAAGACATCTCTCGACGAATTCAACAACCCACGCAAGGGCGGCATCATCGCCGTCAACTTGGACGAGGGTGATTTCTTGATTGGCGCAGCCCTGACTGACGGCAAGCACGACGTGATGTTGTTCAGCGATGGCGGCAAAGCCGTACGCTTTGACGAAAACGATGTGCGCCCCTTGGGCCGCAGTGCCCGCGGTGTGCGTGGCATGATGATCGAAGAAAACCAAAGCGTCATCGCCATGTTGGTGTCTGAACAAGAAGATCCAAGCGCCGTGGCTGACGAGACTGTGGCCCGCGCCAGCGTGCTAACCGCCACCGAAAACGGCTATGGCAAACGCACCAACATCAGCGAATACACCCGCCACGGTCGTGGCACCAAAGGCATGATTGCCATCCAGCAATCGGAGCGCAACGGCAAAGTCGTGGCGGCCACCTTGGTGCAAGCCGACGACGAGATCATGCTCATCACCGACACCGGTGTGTTGGTTCGTACCCGCGTGGCTGAAATTCGCGAAATGGGCCGCGCCACACAAGGCGTGACCTTGATTGGCTTGGACGAAGGCGCCAAGCTCAGCGGCTTGCAACGCATTGTCGAAAACGATGCCAACGCGAACGACGGTGATGACGCCGAAGCAACAAGCACAGAGGCTTGATTCACAGATGACGCGTCCGTTTAACTTTTCTGCAGGTCCAGCCGCTATGCCGCTGGAGGTGTTGCAGCAAGCCGCCGCCGAGATGACCGATTGGCATGGCAGCGGTATGGGCGTGATGGAAATGAGCCACCGCGGCAAAGAGTTCATCAGCATCTACGAACAAGCCGAGGCAGACGTGCGCGAGCTGTTGGCTGTTCCCGCCAACTTCAAAATTTTGTTCATGCAAGGTGGCGGTTTGGCAGAAAACGCCATCGTGCCTCTGAACCTCTCACGCGGCGAAACCGTCGATGTGGTGGTCACAGGCAGCTGGAGCGAGAAGTCGTACAAAGAAGCCAGCAAATACTGCACCCCACATTTGGCGGCCACAGGTGCTGAAAGCAAGTTCACGTCCATTCCTGCTGCAGCGCAATGGCAACTGAGCAGCAACGCGCAATACGTGCACATCTGCACCAACGAAACCATCCACGGCGTGGAGTTCCACACCCTGCCCGACCTCAAAGCCTTGGGCTCTGATGCACCGCTGGTGATTGACTTTTCATCGCACGTGCTCTCGCGCAGTGTCGATTGGTCCAAAGTCGGCGTGGCCTTTGGTGGCGCGCAAAAGAACATTGGCCCTGCAGGCGTAACGCTGGTCATCGTGCGCGAAGACTTGTTGGGCCATGCGCTCAAGGCTTGCCCCAGTGCGTTCAACTACAAAACCGTGGCCGACAACGGCTCGATGTACAACACGCCGCCCACGTACAGCATTTATATGGCAGGCCTGACCTTCCAGTGGCTTAAACGCCAAGGCGGGGTGGCCGCGATGGAGCAACAAAACATCGCCAAAGCCAAGCTGTTGTATGACTTCTTAGACAACTCCAGCTTTTACAGCAACAAGGTCGTGCACGACTGCCGCTCGCGCATGAACGTGCCCTTCTTCTTGGCCGATGAATCACGCAATGACGCCTTCTTGGCCGGTGCCAAAGCCGCAGGTTTACTACAACTCAAAGGCCACAAGTCAGTCGGCGGCATGCGCGCCAGCATCTACAACGCCATGCCCATCGAGGGCGTGCAAGCGCTGGTGAGCTACATGCAAGCGTTTGAAAAAACACAGGCTTAAAACAACAACACCATGAGCCAACAACCCATTCAGTCTGACGCCCTCGCCGCTTTGCGCGTGCAAATCGATGCACTCGACAAACAGTTGCTGCAATTGGTCAACGACCGCGCCAAAGTGGCCGAGCAAGTTGGCGAAATCAAACGCGCCGAAGGCTCCCCCTTCTTCCGACCCGACCGCGTCGCGCAAGTGATCGACAAAATCACCCAAGCCAATCCAGGCCCGTTGAAGAACGAACACATCGCATCTATCTGGCGCGAAATCATGTCGGCTTGTTTGGCCCTTGAAGCCCCACAACGTGTGGCCGTGCTCGGCCCCCAAGGCACGTTTTGCGAACAAGCCGCGATTGAGTTTTTTGGCAGCGCGGCCAACCTGATTTACTGTGCCAACTTCGACGAAGTCTTCCACGCCACGGCTGCAGGCACTGCTCAATACGGCGTGGTCGGCATGGAGAACTCCACCGAAGGCGTGGTGGCCCGCTCACTCGATTTGTTCTTGCGCTCGCCCGTGCATGTGGTGGGTGAGGTGAGCTTGCTGGTGCGCCACAACCTGCTGCGCCAAAGCAACTCGGATGCTGGCATTGAAGTGGTCATGGCACACCCCCAAGCATTGGCCCAATGCCAAGGCTGGTTGTCACAACATTTACCTCACGTCGAACGCCGTGCGGTGGCCAGCAACGCCGAAGGCGCACGCTTGGCCGCTAGCAATCCCGCTTGGGCCGCTTTGGCTAGCGAACGTGCCGCCAGCCAGTTTGGCTTGCACATCGTGCACCACGCCATCCAAGACGAGGCCTACAACCGCACACGCTTTGCCATCATCGCGCTGCCTCAAACCTTGGCCACACCCCCCGCGTCGGGCAACGACTGCACCAGCTTGGTCGTGTCGGTGCCGAACCGTCCGGGTGCCGTGCATGACCTGCTGGTGCCACTCAAAAACAATGGTGTGTCCATGACGCGCTTTGAATCACGCCCCGCCAAATCGGGCCAGTGGGAGTACTACTTCTACATCGACATCCAAGGCCACATCAGCCAGCCCCATGTGGCGGCAGCGCTGCAAGAGCTGCAAGGCTTGTGCGCGTTTTACAAAGTCTTGGGTTCTTACCCAGTTTCTGAATGACATTCAAGCGGCTTGCCCTCATCGGCTGTGGCCTGATGGGCGGCTCGTTTGCGCTCGCTTTACGTGAAGCAGGTCTCGTAGAAACCATCGTCGGTTTCAGCGCTTCCGAAAAAACCCGCCAACGCGCGGTTGAACTCAAGGTCATCGACCAAGCCTGCGCCAATGTGGCTGAAGCCGTCCAAGGCGCAGACCTTGTGTTGCTGGCCGTGCCTGTGGGCGCGATGCACACAAGCTTTGCGGCCATGCGCGATGTGTTGCAAGCCAACGCCTTGTTGATGGACGTGGGCTCCACCAAGTGCGATGTGATCGCTGCTGCTCAAGCCTCGTTGGGCGAACGTCTGAGTTGCTTTGTGCCCGCGCACCCGATTGCAGGCAAAGAAGTGGCCGGCATCGAACACGCCGAAAGCACGTTGTACCAAGAGCGCCGCACCATCCTCACGCCTTTACCCAAAACAGGCATTCACCGCTTGCAAGCAGCACATGATGTGTGGAGCGCCATCGGCAGCCATGTGAGCACCATGACACCCGAAGCACACGACGCCACGTTTGCAGCGGTCAGCCACTTGCCACACATGCTGGCATTTGCCGCTGTCAACGCGCTCATGGCGCAGCCGCAAGGTACCGCGTTTTTAGACATGGCTGGGCCTGGTTTTCGTGACTTCTCACGCATCGCTGCCAGCGATGCATCGGTGTGGCGCGACATCTTGAGCGCCAACAAGACAGAAGTGCTCACGCAAGTCGCGCACTTTCGATCGGCACTCGACCAGTTTGAAACCGCGCTGAAAGCGGGCGACACCGAGGCCTTGCAGCGCCTGATTCAACAAGCCAGCGATGTGCGCTCGGCTTGGACACTGCAAGCGGGCAACGCTTGCAACACAGCTTCTGAAACACAACGCTCATGAAGATGCGCCGCATCTCAGCTATGAGCGTTCTTTCACATCTATAAACATGTTCTCTACCGCCTTTCTCGACCTCCCCGCGCTGCAAGGCGCCTCAGGCACCGTCACCCTGCCCGGCTCTAAAAGCATTTCTAACCGCGTGCTGTTGCTCTCGGCGCTGTGCCAAGGCACCACCGTGGTCCACGACTTGCTGGACTCCGACGACACCCGCGTGATGCTGGCTGCGCTGCGCCAACTCGGCTGCGGTGTCGACGTGCAAGGCACCACGGTGACCATCACCGGTTTGAGCGGTCAGCTCAAGCACCACGACGCGATTGAGTTTTTCATGGGCAACGCGGGCACCGCCATGCGCCCACTCACCGCCGCGCTCGCCGTGTTGGGTGGCGACTTCACGCTCAAAGGCGTGCCACGCATGCACGAGCGCCCCATTGGCGACTTGGTCGATGCGCTGCGTTTGCTCGGCTGTTCGATTGATTACTTGGGTAACGATGGTTTTCCACCGCTGCACATTGGCAAACCCACCCTCAAACTGGATGCACCCATTCAAGTGCGTGGCGATGTGTCCAGCCAGTTCCTCACGGCGTTGTTGATGGCCTTGCCACTCGCGGCCAAAACACAAGACATCGTGATTGACGTGGTGGGCGAACTCATCAGCAAGCCCTACATCGACATCACGCTCAACCTGTTGGCGCGCTACGGCATTGCGGTCAAGCGCGATGGCTGGCAGCGTTTCACCATTCCGCAAGGTTGCAGCTATCAGTCGCCCGGCACGATTCATGTCGAAGCCGATGCGTCTTCGGCCAGCTACTTCATTGCGTTGGGAGCTATCGCTAGTGGCGACGGCATCCGCATCCAAGGCGTGGGCGCAGACTCCATCCAAGGCGACATCCGTTTCATGGACGCGGCCGCGCAAATGGGCGCAAAAATTACCAGCGGCCCCAACTGGCTCGAAATCAACCGAGGCGCTTGGCCACTCAAAGGCATCACGCTCGACTGCAACCACATCCCCGATGCCGCCATGACCTTGGCGGTGATGGCGCTGTATGCCGACGGCCCGACCACGCTGCGCAACATCGCCAGCTGGCGTGTGAAAGAAACCGACCGCATCGTGGCCATGGCCACCGAGTGCCGCAAGCTCGGTGCGACAGTGGAAGAAGGCCCAGACTGGATCACGGTTCACCCGCTGCCGAAAGACGGCTGGAAAGCCGCCAGCATCCACACCTATGACGACCACCGCGTCGCGATGTGTTTCTCGCTCGCTGCTTTCAATGCCGATCATGTGCCTGTGCGTATTGAAGACCCCAAGTGCGTGGCCAAAACTTTCCCCGATTACTTCGAGGCCTTGTTCTCGGTGGCACACGCCAACACCCAAGACATCCCCGTCATTTGCATCGACGGCCCCACGGCCTCGGGCAAGGGCACCTTGGCAAATCGCGTGGCGCAAGCCTTGGGCTACCACTACCTCGACTCAGGCGCGCTTTACCGCGTGACGGCCTATGCCGCGCTGCAAGCCGGCCTCACGCTTGAAGCCGCTGACGAAGCCCGCATTGCCGACCTCGCCCGCACCCTGCCCGTGCGCTTTGAAGGCGACACCGTGTGGTTGGGGCAAGACGATGTGAGCGATGCCATCCGCACCGAACAAGCGGGCATGAATGCTTCTAAAGTGTCTGTTTTACCTGCTGTACGTACTGCTTTGGTGGCTTTGCAGCACAGTTTTCAGTGCCTGCCCGGCCTCTTGGCCGATGGCCGAGACATGGGCACCGTCATCTTCCCCGATGCGCCTTTGAAAGTGTTTTTGACCGCCAGCGCCGCACAGCGCGCCGAGCGTCGTCATAAGCAATTGATTTCAAAGGGGATTTCGACTACACTTGACAGTCTTCGCGCCGATTTAGAGGCCCGCGACGCACGCGATTCATCGCGCAGCGTGGCGCCCTTGAAAGCGGCACAAGATGCTTTCCAACTCGACAACTCTTCGCTCTCTATCGAAGCTTCGGTAGACCAAGTGTTGACGTGGTGGCAAGCAAAGCAGTCTTTTTAAGACTGCAAAACCTGGCCCGTTTGGCTCCTCTCGCGCTGCATTGGCGCACTGGCCCAACGGATCTAAAACTTAACCCGTGGCTCACGCCACACACCACCGCTTATCACAGGCCTCATGTGGCGCAGCAATAGTGCTGCCCTCTTTCCCGTGATGAGACAAAGGAAATAAATGTCTGAATCTTTTGCCGCCCTGTTTGAAGAATCCCTGAAGCGTTCCGAAATGCGCACAGGTGAAGTGATCACCGCTGAAGTGGTTCGTATCGAACACAACCACGTCGTCGTGAACGCTGGCCTCAAGTCCGAAGCTTATGTGCCAATCGAAGAATTCAAAAACGACAAGGGCGAGCTCGAAGTCCAAGCGGGCGACTTCGTCTCCGTCGCGATCGGTAGCGTTGAAAACGGCTACGGCGACACAATTTTGAGCCGCGACACTGCCAAGCGTTTGGCATCGTGGATGAGCTTGGAAAAAGCTCTGGAATCTGGCGAATTTGTCACTGGTACAACCAGCGGCAAAGTCAAGGGTGGCTTGACCGTGTTGGTCAACGGCATCCGCGCCTTCTTGCCTGGTTCATTGATCGACACACGTCCGATCAAAGACTTGTCTCCTTACGAGAACAAGACCATGGAAT